>JADMIO011294138.1_pt1 | contig 87411 bp, 72 predicted proteins | sample 8958161 | NCBI WGS metagenome assembly JADMIO01 (sample SAMN16585339, study PRJNA669376) | soil metagenome | isolation source: Crop rotation soil | place: USA: Cullars Rotation, Alabama | collected 2011 | reverse complement strand
CCGCGACAACTTGTCCACGTGGAATTCTAAGCTTAGGATCCCAATGTGCTGGAAAGAAAGTCTTTTCCCGGATGCAGGGTTTCCTTTAATATACCCCGAAATCATGAAGTAACTTTTATTTTTCTGGTGTGTTATACCTATACCATGCGCCGCTTTACCGCAGCTCTGCTTCTGTCTTTATGCTGCCCTTTGTTGGGGGCGGCACAGCTGCGAATTGCAACCAGCGCCGATTCCCTGGTTTTTCCCACCACAAAGATCGGGTTCAGCCGAGATAGATCGGTACGGCTTACTAATATTTCTCAGACTACGGTCAACATTAATTCTCTCTCTGTTGTACCATTTTTTGCAGCTCAGTACGAATTTGATATTTACACACCAACAGTCCCTTCTTTTTCACTCGATTCGGGTGAGGGAATAAACCTTATTGTTCGTTTTAAACCGGAGTCGGCGGGATTTCACTCGGCTGCTCTCGTGATCGAAACCGATGAAGGGGAGAAGCTGGTAAATCTCTATAGCGATGCAACGTTATTAGAACCGGAAGTTCACATGAATCCTTTAGTGCTTGATTTCGGTACTCTTGCTCCTGGTGAGTCGAAGGATATGACATTTCAAATGGCAAGCGCTGGCCTTGATATTGCAACTGTCGATTTTATCGAAATGGAAAATGACGATGGAGCAGTTTTTTTTGATGCTACTCCTGCCGATCCAAGAATGGTATTTCCATTGCCCATAAGACCACAAGATACTGCAAAATTTACTGCTCGATTCAATGCTTTCGGACCAAATGGTAAGAGATCCGGAAGAGCAGTCATGGAAGGGTTGGTTACCGGGCAGATTACTTGTGAATTTAAAGGGAGAGTCGGTTGGCCTGATCTTGCTTTTAATCCCCAAGTTATCGATCTTGGAGTTGTCGTTCAAGGCACATCGGTCGATACGTTCGCAACGATATACAGTGTCGGCGAATCTCCAGTTTATGTTACACAAGTATCTCCCCCTGTAGCTCCATATAGTATCTCAGGTGTCCCCCCATTCCCTTTGGGTGTAATCCCTGGAGGGTCGATCAGGATAGGAGTACATTTCGATGCGATCGGTCCGGGCATTTTTCAGGATAAGATAACTGCTTTAGCAAAACCGGTTTCTGTTTATTTACTCAACAGTACTGCATTTCTGAAAGCTACTGTAATTCCCCGAGTTCTTTCTCACACATCACCGGAACGGTTTATTGTTTCCTGTGCTGTTGATTCGGATTACGAGCACACTTTTACTATTTCCGATACGGGACAATATCCGATCTCGATAAGCGGAATTTCTTTCAGCGATGATAGATTTGGTGCAACATATCCTCTTTCTTTTCCTGATACGCTTTATCCGGGGAACACGAGAGACATTGTGATCACTTTTAAATCGAAGGGGCACGTTGGTGATACAAATTGTATCGTTACTTTACTCACCGGCAGTACGCCTATTCTTACCGATACGATTCATGTTCTTTCTTTCGAAGATCGCACAAAACTGCAGCTTGTAACTTTGCCTAATTCCCAGAAAAAATTATATGTTAATGAGGCAGGAATTCTGAGTTTACCAGACTTTGGAAGGTTTGGTCTCACTTCATTAGAAATGAATATGGCGATCGATCCTCCGGATGTTGCAGAGATCGATACGATAAATACTAAAATTGATGATACCATTTTTCCCAACGCCACTATTACTGTTCATTTCGACCCGATTCTGAAAGCCTATCATGCCGAAATACATTCTTTGACTCCACTCCCGGCAAGCCCTTTAATTCCCTTTGTTCATATACCCTTGCATTATTTTGTCTCAAGGGATTCTACAGCGTGGCTGCATATTACCGATGTACATTCATCGGAAAAAGAAGAGTGCGTAATTTTTTCGGATGATAGTATGCAGATCTCATCCGAAGGAAGCTGCGGCGATCCGGAAATAAGAAATTTGCTGAATGCTAAGCCGCTCTTCAGCGAGTTAGGGGTAACTCCTAATCCTTCAGAAACTCATTATACAACGGCAAGTTTTATGACGTCGGAGAATATTTTGGCTTCACTTGCCATCATCGATATTTCCGGGGAAACGGTTTTTAGGAGCGATGGATATTTCTTTCAAAAAGGGAAGCAATTCATTCGATTAGATCTTTCTTCGTTATCCTCAGGAACATATTTATTCCGGCTCTCAGGATATTCCCAAGCCGGTCAATGGCAAAATATTTCCAGCGTATTTATTCTCAAACGGTAGTTTGCACGACGAATCTCTTATCGGCATACGATCTTCACTGCGGCAAGAAGCGCTCAAACTTCGTGACGGAATTTCGCAAGATATTCTGGATGCCTATTCCCAGCTTATCAGAAAAAGAATTATTCATTATTTGGATACTATCTCAGCAAAATGTGTCCATATTTATTTAGGCTTCCGTTCTGAAGTCAGGACGCATGGAATAATTGAAGACCTTTTCGAGCGGAACATTCGGGTTGCCGTGCCAATAACAAAAGGTGGTAATGGCAGTGAGCATCTTGTACATTGTTTGTTGGAAAAAAACTCCGAAATTCACCCCGGAAAATTTGGAGTTCCGGAACCGGTAGTTGTAAATGAAATTTCTCAGGAGGAAATTGATGCCGTGATTTTGCCGGTTGTTGCCTTTGACGGAAGTGGAGTAAGATTAGGCTATGGTAAAGGATATTATGATAGATTTTTGAAGGGGTTAGGAGCTGAACCCGACCGAATTGGCCTCGCCTTTTCTCTACAAGAAATGGATAAAATTCCCATGCTTTCCCACGATCAGCTAATGTATTCTATAATCACTGAACAAACGCATTTTTTTTTCAAAAAGCGTGTACAACTTTAAAAGTATTGTAGTATATTTGAATTGCTTTATTGCAAGTTTTATCTGAACTACAAGTGAAGGTTTTGCCCCTTCGACTTACATTAGTTTGCAAATCGGTTCAGAAAAATGCCACCGCATTCGCCTCGAGCGAAGCGGAAAATTTATCTATCAACAAGTACGATTATGAAAAAAATAATGGTATTCTCCATTGCCTTATTAAGCATTTTCTTTACGGCCATTAATTTATTAGCCCAGGAAAAAGCTGTCACGGTAATTCCACGCGTTGTGAGCTATCAAGGATACGTTACCGATGCTTCCAAAAACCCGGTTTCGGGAAATCATAGTATCGTGGTCAAGATCTATGATGATCCCAGCAGAGGGAATGTTCTACATTCGGAAAATTTTAGTTCATCGATTGATCAGGGAGTTTTTTCCGTAATGATCGGAAAGAATGTCCCGCTTTCGCCATCGCTTTCTTTTGACAAGCAATACTGGCTTGGCGTAAGTGTCGATGGCGGAGCTGAGCTTTCGCCGCGTACGGCTTTTACTTCGGTGCCATACGCTATTCATTCAAACGAAGCCGATGCATTGTCAACGAATGCTACTGGTGCGGTAAGAAGTATCAATGGGAATTCCGGAGATTTTGTTTTCAAAGGCGGACCCGGCACTGACATTCAAACGAATGGAAATACGCTCACCATATCACTTGCTCCCAATTCCGGATACCAGACCTTCGGAAATGGAAACGTGAGTGGAGTCATTGGGACGGCAAACCAGGTACTTGCTAATGGAACATCGGGAAGTTCTCAAAGTGGTGTCGTTACATTAACGACGCCTCAGAATATTGGCACAGGTTCTTCGCCTATTTTTGCCGGAATGACATTAACAGGAAAGGCAACGGCCGCCGCTACTATATCTTCCGATCCTTCGACTTGTCTTGCCACTAAAGGATATGTGGATAATGCGGCATCTTCTGCATGGAGCATTAATGGTAATACTGGCACTAACTCGAATAATTATATTGGCACTTCCGATGCCACTGATGTTTCATTTAGAACCAATGCCACCGAAAGAATGAAACTGACTTCCGATGGAAGTTTACTCTTATCCGGAAATTCGGGCAGCGTCCCCGCTTCCGATGCAGGTACTCGTATGATGTGGATTCCTTCTCTTGGCGCATTCCGTGCCGGCAGAGCTAATGGCTCTGAATGGAATGTAGGAAACGTCGGTCTTCGCTCCTTCGGAGTGGGATTTGGAACATTAGCCAGCGGAGCACAATCTGTTGCGATGGGATATTTTACCTCGGCCTATGGAATGGGTTCGACTGCAAGCGGCTCCGGATCGGCAGCGTATGCCGATGGTGCAACTGCTATGGGTGCTGCTGCTCAGGCAGTTGGATTCAATTCAGTTGCTTTAGGTGATAACACCACAGCATGGGGAGATGATGCTATTGCGTTTGGAGGAAATACTTCTGCAAGTGGCTTTGCTTCGATGGCGATGGGGTATAATACCACAACCCTTAGCAATTACGGAACTGCAATGGGTAAAAATCTGACTGTGGGATTATCGAGTTTCGGATTTAACGGCAGTACAACAAATACTAATGTAAATATTTCCGGGACAAATAATGTGGCTTATTTTGGCGATGTCGATCTCGTGATCGGAAACGATGATAACAGTGCACGCCAATTGAAATTCTTAGGAAAGAATAGTACGGCCACCCCGCTCAGTTCTGCAAAATATACTTCATTCAAAGCTGGTGTGCAGAGCGCTAATATTAACTATGTATTACCAACCTCACAGGGAGCTGCGAACAGCGTACTGACTAATAACGGTACCGGTACATTGAGTTGGGTTGCTCCGACCAATTCGCCTTACGGCTCTGTAATGGCAGGGGATGAGATCGATATTCCCGGTAATACAAATGTCGTGAAGATCGATGACGATGAAGATAATACCGTTGCCAATTTGCTCGTTCTTCCATCAGGTACTAACGGTCAGATCATGTATATTTTTAATAACGACGCCGAACCGACAACAGGCGACGCAATTATTGCAAGCGGCGGAACGGCAACGTTCTTCTACGCCGACGGATGGCATAAAACAAACTGATTTTTTATTAACAATACGTTAGGAGAGAGTTCATAAAGGCGGACAATGCGTCCGCCTTTTTTTATTTAATGCGCATCAAACCACGTCTTCCCGAATCCGTAGTCTACGTCGATCACAACATCCATCGGAAGGGCCGTTTTCATTTTCTCCGGTACTATTTCTGTTAAAGCTTCTTTCTCTCCGGGATAGACATCGAAGACAAGCTCATCGTGGACCTGCATGATCATAAGCGACTTTAGTTTTCGTTTTTCAATTTCTTTCTGAATATTGATCATCGCTATCTTCAGCATTTCCGCGGCTGTACCCTGGATCGGCATATTGATCGCAGCTCGCTCATCTGCTGCGCGAACTACGGCATTTGATGCGTTGATATTTGTCATGTACCGCCGTCTGCCAAGCATGGTTTGTACGTAGCCTGTTCGCTTCGCGAACGCGATGGTTGAATCGATAAAATGCTTAATGGTCGGAAAGGCTAAAAAATAATTCTTGATGATCTCAGAGCCTTCGTTGCGTGTAATGCCGAGGCGAGTCGAAAGCCCGAAAGCTCCGATACCATACATGATCCCGTAATTAATCTCCTTTGCCTTGCGGCGCATTTCCCGGGTTACATCTTCCGGTGCAACACCAAAAACTTTCGCTGAGGTCTGGGTATGAATGTCTTCATTATTTCTGAATGCTGCCAGCAGCGCTTCCTCATGTGCTACATGCGCCATAATGCGCAGTTCGATCTGCGAATAATCGGCAGAAAGGATCTCGCCTTCTTTGAAGCGTGAAACAAATGCTTTACGTAAGCCGCGACCGATCTCTGTCTTGATCGGAATATTCTGTAAATTCGGATCCATCGAGGAAAGCCTGCCCGTTGCTGCGACTGCCTGATTATAGGTTGTATGCACAAGGCCTGTTGCCGGGTTCACGAGCAGCGGAATGGCATCAACGTAGGTACTGCGGAGTTTTTGATATTGGCGGTAATTTAAAATATATTCTGCGATCGGATGATGTGCTTTTAATGCGTCGAGGACTCCTGCGTCGGTCGAGAATCCTGTTTTTGTCTTTTTAATGGTTGGGAGTCCGAGTTTATTGAAAAGGATATCGCCAAGCTGTTTCGGTGAATCAATATTAAAATCTCCGCCGGCATATTCAAAGATCTTTTGTCCGAGTGTCTGTGCCTCTCGCTCCATTTCTTTACTCACATCGGCGAGCATTTTTGTATCGATCTTTACCCCGTTATACTCAACAGTTGTCAGAACTTCCATTAAGGGGAATTCCACCTTCGAAGCGACATCCATTAATCCTTCTGACTGCATTTTCGGCAGCAGGACATTCTTTAGCTGCAAAGTGATGTCTGCATCTTCAGCTCCGTATTCGGCAATGATAGGAGTGGGGATAGAAGCCATCACATCATGCGATTCCGTCTTTTTCATCTTACCGGCAAGCGCTGAGAGAGGAATCGGTTGATATTTCAGATATAGCAGTGCGAGATCATCCATCGATTGCATCCCTTCTCCCAGCAGCATTGAAGCGGCGATCATTGTATCGAATGTCATCGGATGAACGCGGATATTATGCCGGCGCAATACAATGCCGTCATATTTAATATTTTGCCCGAATTTTGCGATCTTAGGATTTTCGAGCACCGGTTTTAATTTTGCCAAAGTACTTTCCAACTCCATTCCGGTGTTCGAGGCATTCGGTTCTTCGGATTTAACTCTTTCGTTATGAGTGCTTGGAGCAAAAAGGGAATCGGATTCATGCGGATTTTCTTTTGTCAGCAGTATGGGAATGTAATATGCTTCCTGCTTCTTTTCCGATACTGCGATACCGATGATCTCGGCGCTCATCGGACGAATAGAGGTGGTCTCGAGGTCTATGCAAATTTCATCCGCTTTCTCTAATTTTTTGATAAGCGCATCTAATTCTTCTTCTTTAAGGATTATCTTATAATCGTGCGGATGGGAATTAATATTTTTAATCGGCTCATCGACCGGAATCGGTATTTCAGCTTGTATTGCTGTCTCCAGTAATTCAGGAACAGTGATCTCTTCCGGAGCAGGTTCAGGCCCCTTGAGCTGCCGTTCCTCTGCCTTAAGTTTGAGGAGTAATGTCTTGAATCCAAGATCTTTCAGCATCTCTTCCAGATTCCGGAAATCCGGCAGCTTTGTGTATTTTAGTGTATCGAACCCAAATGCCAAGGGTACTTCGGTATTTATTCGGGCAAGTTTTTGCGAGAGATAGGCATTTTCTTTTTCACCCAGCAGCTTTTCTTTCAGCGCTTTCTTGGTGAAGGAATCAAGATTCCGATATATCCCGGTAAGATCGCCATATTGCTGCAAAAGCGGGGCAGCAGTTTTTTCGCCGACTCCGCGGACTCCGGGAATATTATCACTTGCATCGCCGACAAGGGCAAGATAATCAATGAACTGATGCGGTTTTAAGCCGTATTTCTTTTCGACGGCCTCTTCATCTAAAAGATCCATGACGTTTGCGTCTTTCGGACGCATGAGCTTGACTTTTTTTGTCACTAACTGACAGAAATCTTTATCAGGCGTGATTATGATGGTCTCGACATTATTTTTTTCTGCAAGCACCGAAAGTGTGCCAATGATATCATCGGCTTCGAAACCATCCAGTTCTACAAGAGGAATATTATAGGCTTTAGTGATTTCTTTGATCTTCGTGATCTGCGGCCTCATATCCTCCGGCATCGCCTGACGTTGTGCTTTATAGTCAGGATACATTTCATGCCGGAACGTCGGCGCATGAGTATCGAAGCAGACTGCTGCATAATCTGGTTTATATTTATCGAGAAAAAGCAGGATGGCGCTGATAAAGCCATAAACAGCGCTGGTATTTTCGCCGCGCGCATTTGTGAGCGGATGACCGATAAAAGCAAAATATGACCGGTAGGCAATTGCCATACCATCAATCAGAACGAGTAGTTTATTTTCCAATTACGAAATTACAATTATAGGAGATACTTTGTCATTCACAATGGCGAATGTTTTTAGATAACAGAATTATTATGCTAAAGGGTTAACATTGGAGTGAAAAGAGCGACTCCAGATTCAGATTTCCGGTAGTGTACAGTTTACATTTCAGTGTCATTCCGAACGGAGATTTTTTTCGCGAAGCGAAAAAAACGATGTGAGGAATCCCCTGAAGATGGCATGAAAGCGGCTTATTAGTAAACCTCTGGGGATTGCTTCGTCGTCCCTTCGGGACTTCCTCGCAATGACACTTTAAACTGACCCACAAGCAGATTTCTTGAATAGGAACATTTTTCGTAAGTATTTTGATTCTTTAGACTTAACCACACAGAACCCACTATGAATAAAAAATTTATCTTATCCGCACTTGTTACAACCGTCGTACTTTTTATTCTGAATGCGATCGTCTATGTCGCATTTCTGAAGGATTTCTTCCATTCACATCCGGCGATTTCGACAGATTTCATGAATCAGCTTTACCGGCCCGATGACCAGATAATTGGCTGGGCTGTCATTGCCTGTTCGATCGCCCTTGGAGTATTGGTGACGACAGTGATCAACTGGTCCGGAGCACGGAATTTCAGCCAAGGTCTCAGGAAAGGCTTCAACTTTGCCATTTTATTTCTCCTCGCTGTAGATTTAGGTCTTCTCGGAACAACCAATAACTTCACCACCGAAGGTGCGTTTGCAGATATTATTTGCAGCACGATCACGGTTACCCTCTCATCAGCAATTGCAGCCTTGATGCTGGGCAGAGGGGGGAATAATTAGAATCAAAATGTAAAATTCGGGCTCACCCTTTCAGAAGCCCGGAATAGGTTTTTCCGACGGAGGAGGGCATAACGATTCAGTCTGCATTGTGCTGAGCGCGACGGACAATAAAATCTTTCGGGTGATCATGCAAAATATTCCGCACATTGAGGCGGCGCCGGGGAAGTAGGTAAAACGTTGTAGTTTTGCAGCATGAAAATATCCCCATTTATTCTCGCCGCTATATTTGTGCTCATCGGATGCACGACTAAAGTTCTCCAGGATATCGATATGGATGACAACGATACAATGACCTATCCATCACCATTAGGGCTGCGCGATGGCGAGTGGATTAAATATGTGAAATCTGCTTCGCCATATTCTATTCCTGCTGAGCTTAAAAATATGCGGGAGATAACGAAGAATGCTTCTAAAGCCTATGAAGAAGATACCATTGTTATGAATGATACAGTTTTCTACAGTATCGAATACCGGGTAAGCCAAGAGCCCGTAGATGGCGGGGATGGCTACTTTCTCATGCACAGAAAAAAACATGGAAAAGAAACAGGCGCTTACCGAAGAGTAAGAGGGAATTTTTATAAAATCTTCGTAGGTAAAAATAACGATCTTTATTTTACCGGTGACTCACACATAGAAGTCAGTAATAAAGAAATAGCACCCGAAGGCGCTGAAGGGTTATTTATCGTGAAACTGAATCTGACGCCCTAAATCTCCTTAATCCTTTAAAATCATAAATCCGGGTTTACTAAGGTTTTTGCAATTTGACGTTTGGATTTTGGGAATTATCTTTGTAGTTTTGAGGAGCCACGTAGTACTTAAGTCACTATTATGAAACAATTTCTCTCCATCTTTGCGATCATTTCGCTATGTATTTCTATTTCCAAAAGTCAGACGATTGATGTCTCTTGCCCACTCGGTAAGCTTCCTGCATATATTGACGATTGGGGAAAAAATCAAAATGACATTATCATCATCGTGCATTCACCTTCGCCATTTCAGAATGCACATATTGTTTTTGATGTCTTTGACGCACAAAATAATCGGTTAGCTTCCACTAAGGATAAATTTGCAATGCAACCGATGATAAATCTCCAGGTCGGAGCAATTCCTTTACGGTGGGATCAACTTATTAATAAAAATGCCGTCTCGATCAATAGCGAGATAAAAGATATGGCAGCCCGTACGGGAAGATTACCTGAAGGGAATTTCCGGCTTTGTACATACATGGTTGATCAAACAGGTAAACTACTTCGTGATTTGTCACAAAGTTGTACAAATTTTCAAGTCAAAGAACCTACACTACCGATTATTGTCTCGCCGATAAATCATTCTGTATATGACTTTCATTCTGTTCCTGGGACAATATGGACACCTGCTACAAATACTGATAATTTATCTTTTTATAAAGTAAAGATTTTTCCTGTATATTCTACACAAACAGCTGAACAGGCTGTAAGAGTTAATGTACCCTTGGTTGAATCTGATTTTACTCAAGCTTTGACAGATATGACTTGGCAAAAAATGTTCCCAGAGGAAGATAGGTTAGGTTGGGACAGATTTTCTCAAGGCCGATACTATGTGGCACAAGATAAAATTTTGCCTGAAGCAAATTTTAGTGGTATACAACCTATCGAGATGGAAAACTTAAAGAAGTTCTTTTCGGATCAAACACTAACTTTAACAAAGAAAAATCAAGATACTAGTTATTACAAGGATGACGAAAAATCATTTATTGAATTTTACTTGGGCAAATTTGCAATGCAGCTGCTAACTTTTAATCAGGAGAAGCAGCCAATAGGACCAAATAATGGAGCTACTCCGCCGGATATTATTTTTACTCCAAGGTTAAAGCCTTACGATTTAAATCCTCTTGGACTGCAAGGCGGATGCAACGATGGGGATACGATGGTCCTTAGTTCAACAAAAATTGCCCATCTCACAGGTGTTTTAGCCCCTGATGAGAAAATTACAATAAAGGAAAATTATAACGATCCTTCTACAAAAAGTCCTACGAGCAAGGTTTATCTGATGTCCGTTGAAGAGGCTCTAAAATTTGTAAGTGATTTTCATGTTTTTAAAAGTACGTATGAAATTGCAATTCCAGTTTGTGACATTGATATCACCTGTAATATTTTGTGTCTGTGTAAGTTTAGAAGGTGGGATTATGAAAACGCATTTGCAGTTACTGAAAATAAACTTTCTAACTTTGATCTCAAAACATATTCCTATACTACCGGTGGAAATGAACCAACTATTTATAGTGGGCTTAGGATGGATTCTAAAGAAATTCATAAAATACTTGAGGAAGTTTCTACCTCACACCATAAATATACAATAAACTGCGAAGACGAGGCTGCTCGAACAAGAGCAAAATATTGGCTTTCCCATCATGATGGTTATTATACTGATCCGACTGGCAATGCAAATAAAACTCCATGCACAAATGGAGATATAGCAGAAAGAAACAACATTTCACGACAATTCAATTTTATCATTGGCCGGGATTTTACTGGAGATATTACGAATGATATTTATCAACCACGTGAAGTAACTTTACACAAATACTTCGAGTGTGTTAATGGTACATGGGTGCCTAGATGCAATTTTACAATTCAGAATGAGAAAGAATATAAAACTCCTGGTGATCCGGACAACCCTTTAGCATCCGAGGAACATAATAAAATTGAATATGAAAAATTAACTGAGTTCATTAAAAATTGCGAAGGAAAAGATCCTGAAAAAGAGAAGTGGTTGGGTAAAGAAAAGACTTCTGATTCTTTGGGAAATACTGTAGATTCACTTTCCAAAATGGTAAACAATGCAGATACTCTTGGAACAATTATGTGTAAATGTTGCCCTGACAAGGAAATGTGGACACGACTAAGAGATTTATTGGGAGCACAATTAGGATCCTATACAGGTTTTGATGGGCAAGAAGTCAGGAGAGCCATTCAGTATCTGGCAACAGAATTAAAATTTCAATGGGCAGATGAGGTTAGTAGGGCGTTCTTAATAACTTTATTAAAGTCCATAGTTGATGGTTTTATACCCGAAGAAATTACTGCGCAAACCTTGCAACAGTTGTTGAAATATATACTTTCATTTATTTCAGATGGCGAAGAGGGGGTAGACGCCGAATGGCTTTCGAAGCAACTTGGTGAAATTTTCGAACTTTTTTGTAAAAAACATCCGAAAGCTTGTGGATTATTAGGAGAGGAACCTTTAAAAAAATTGATCGAAAAAACTGTTATAGATATTACAGCTGGTAAAGTTACAAATGATTTTAATCAATATCCTAAAACTGATTGTAAAAGATATCAAATTGTCATCGCTGATAAAGAAAAAAATGGTTATTTAAAAGTTAATATTTATCCCTTAGGTATATCCGAAGATGGCAATTGTTGCTTCGAAGCTAAAATAACCTTCCTCTTTAAAGAAATAGACCCCATAGGGCGCTTAGATCTTCCTTTTAGATTGATGCATGTCACAGTACAATGGTGTTGCCCTCCGCCCCACCCGCTATGCAAAGACTGTCCATCAAGTCTCCCTTTTATTAAAGTAGACGATCTTACATCGAATGGAGCACCACTTATCAGTGGTGATCATATAATTGGTAATCCGGTATCTCTTGCGAAACCTGAAGAAGAACCTTCAAAGAAAGAGCAATCAGCTGCACCATGTCCTTGCGATAAATATCATGGAGAATTCACTGGGCTAATAGGTAGTACTAATAGTAATATTCGTGACCTACATTCCCGATATCTTCGAGGCTTAGTTGATAAAGACTTCTTCACGAGAATGTATAAGATATATCTTCAAGATGTAAAAGAAAGCTTTGATGCCTGGATGAATTGTATTGTTAGATATTATCAACAATGCCCAGAGAAGGAGTTAATGTTCCGTTGGTATAAGAATAGAAAACTTTTGCGATTGGAATACTGGCAAATTTTAGACATTGAAAAGGAAATTGCAAAAGAGATGGGTATAGATCTTATAACGTACCCATAATTTTTCATTGAATGTAAAACCGATCTTACGAAATGCCGTGATAGATTTTTCGAAATTTTCTCCGGGTGTTTATTATACGAGGAATCGACTTCTTGAGTAATTTGAAGAAGATCGTGAAGGAATAGCTCTCACCCCTACTCCTCTCCCGGAGTATCGGGAGTGGGAGTCGCTTTGGCCAGGCTACTGGTATTTCGTCCCTCCAGGGATTTAAGCATTGGCATCTCATTTGTTTTAGCCGTCGAATTTTTTCAAGAAGAGGGAACTATTTTTCATCGCACGGTGTTTATATAGGCACCTATTGAAATTCTCTTGTTTTCGGCGTTATTGTACTTATTTAACATTAGCAACTCTGTGGATAACTTGTTTATAAAGGGGAATAAAGTTGTGAGTGTGCACAGTTATGTTATTATCTAATTAATGGGTTACAGGGGCTTCCGGCGAATTTTGGATGTTGATAAGTTTGGATTGCTCGCTTCTTCACAATGACATGGGCCTGGATTCCCGCCTTCGCGGGAATGACAGCTATGGCTACTGACTACTGACTACTGACTACTGACTACTGACTACTGACTACTGACTACTGACTACTGACTACTGACTACTGACTACTGACTTGTATCATATTTACTGCGATTTTGATGCTACCGTGACGGTGCATGATGTTTGGGATAAGCTGTTCCGGAATTTCGGGAAGCCGGCGGCTTTTGAGGTTTGGGAAAAATTCAATACCGGGGAGTATCCACGTGCGGCGCAGTGCATAACCGAAGCTTGTGCGACGGTCGAGAATGCCAACCCGGAAGCGATGCTCGAGTTATTTCGTAATGAACCCTTACGGCCAGGCTTTATAGAGTTCGTCAAATTTTGTAAAGAGGAAGGGATTTCGCTGACTATTGTGAGCGATGGCTTTTCGATCTATATCCGTGAGATCTTCGAGCATAATAAGATCGATGTACCTTATTATACTAATACTGTCGAGCTAACGGAAGATGGCCGAATGAAGGTGGAATTTCCTTATGCAAGGGAATCCTGTCGGTTCTGTGGAGCCTGTAAATGCGGCACGATACTGACGACATCCGGGGATGAAGATACTATCGTTTATATAGGAGATGGTTATTCCGACCACTGTCCGGTAGAAATGTCCGATATTATTTTTGCCCGGACAATGCTTTCCAAATTTTGCGAGAAGAATAATATTCCGTATCATCCTTTCGAAAATTTCTATACGATAAAGGATATTTTAAAGAAAAACACGGCAGAGCGACCAAAATATAAGCGTCTTGCAGCCTCCAAGAAACGCGCCGAACTATATAAGATGGAATGAGTGCTATCCGCCCGAAAATATTCGAACAATTTCCGGAGTTGGTCGCCGCACAATCGACAAGAGACGGCGGAGTTTCTCCACTGCCATACGGTTTAAATCTATCAAGCCATGTTGGAGACGATCCCGGAAATGTAGAAGAGAACCGAAAGATATTTTATGATGGTATCGGCATTCCGCCCAATGCTAAAATTGTTTATCAAAATCAGATCCATTCGGCGAACATCACTCTAATCACCGGTCATGAGGGGATAGTGCTGGAATCAGATGCATTGATCACCGACCTACCAAATGTTTTTGCTGTTGTCAGCATTGCCGATTGCACTCCGGTATTGCTCTATGATCCGGTGAGTAAATACATCGCGGCAATTCATGCAGGGTGGCGGGGGACTGAACAACTCATTGCTTATAGCGTACTGAAAAAATTACTGTCGCTCGGAGCTAAAGCTGAAAATGTTTATGCTTTCATCGGAGCGTCAGCTTCTGGAGCTAATTACGAAGTAGGCTCTGAGGTCGCAACCTTGTTTGAAAAAAAATATTATTCTGAAAAACCCGACGGCAAATGTCTTCTTGATATTAAGAAAGCAAATCTCGATCAATTATTAGCGGCTGGAGTGCCCTTAGAGCATATAGAAGTTAATTCCCGATGTACTATATCGGATTTGGATCTGCATTCATACCGGCGAGATGGTAAGCAATCCGGACGAATGTTTGCCGTTATTGGCAGAACCTCTTAAGGTTTATCGACAACGGGTTTAGTAGGATTAGCAGAGGTTTTCTTCTTGCGAACTTCAAGTTCAGGTACGAGAATTCTTTCTGAAGCAATGAGCGTCCCCGGGACCTGACTTGAGAATGAAAAGAACCCGCCGCCGGCACCGGCAGCAAGCCCCATGTTCTTTGCCACTGTTTCTCTGCCGGTAATGATCTCTCTGAGATCGCGCGGAGTCGGAATACTGATCTCAACTCCTCTCATTAATGTCTCGGTACCGTCAGAGGCTACTTTATAGACAAGGGACGGTGTGAGCGATTTTCCACTTTCAAGCATATCTCCGATATTTCCCATGCCTTCTGTGAAAAGAAGTGTACCTTTCTTCATAGAACGAACGATAAAAGCAAAATCATAACCATCTTCTTTAGCCCGTTTAAGCAATTCCTTTTTCATATCTTCGCCCTCCATCGCCTTTTTATCGATTATCTCGATCACGCCGGGGCCGGGAGACATTCCGCTTCCCATAAGCGGACGAGCATGGCCGTTCGGCTCCTTCACTTCCTTGGTTGGAGTGCGAGTCATGTATAAAGTTTTCAAGATTCCTTTATCGACCATAGTCATATCAGATGGAATGACACCTTCTTCATCAACGGAATAACTACCGAGATAATGTAATTTAGGTTTAGCAATGATATCGCGAACAGTCATAGAAACAGGTAATACTCTTGTACCAAGCTTCTTTTGGAAGGTAGGGGATTTTCCCATAATGGAAAAGACAGAACCTCCACCTAAGACATCTTCACGTTGAGCGGAAAATTTGGCAATGATCTGATCGGAAAAGAAATCGCTCGCTGCATCGCCTTCAAAAAGAACAGGGCCGGAATATTCGACGCCTTCTAATTTCGGAGCCGTCGTTAGCGCAGTAAGATCTTTGGCAAGTTTTTCAGTTGCTTCCATAAGAGCTTTTCGTTCGGGCAATGCATCAGGAGTTAATCCGGCAAAAGAGATCGCCAGCGCAAGAGGTTCGCCATCATCGGCGGCTTGAGCAGTTGCCTGAATGTTCATTTCACATAATGTTTGAGGCTTCCGAATATTTGTACCTTCAGTATTTTTCAGGAATTGGTAGCTATTATTGAAACTGAAGCTGACATTGCTATTTTGTATCGCTTTATATTTCAAAAATACTGCGGAAAGGTCACGAATTAGAGATTCTAATTTTGCTTTATCGACAGGAAAATCGGCAGGCGTTTCAATTAATTCCACCTTGGGAGCCTTTGCAAAGTCCGGAAGATTTTTATCTTCGTCCGATAATTGCTTGCGTTCTAAAGCAGCCTTCTTCTTCGTAAAAGTCTCATTAGCTTCTTTAAAAAGATTATCGGTTGCCAGCCAGTATGCGCGGCGAATGGTATTGTAATCATCATCGAGGGGCAAGTTCATATCGATCTGATTTCCGCCGCCGAAAATTCCGCCGCCTCCGGCATCAAAATTTTCATCATTAAGTTGATAATTATTGACAAGCAGCCGAAGGTTTAATTGACGCTGATGAGTCTGAAGTGATCGGGTTAATGCACCGAATGAAGCAGTGATATCGATCCGATAATTATCGTTCGTTGTATAAGAGATATAGAATGGATCTATGAGTCCTGTAAGGCGAAGCTGAGTTTTGGAGCGTTCAAGCTCATCGTTCATTGCGCGATCAATTGTTGCAATCGTTGCATCACTTAATTTCTGCGCCCGAAGAGGAAGAGAAATAATGACGATTAATGATAACCCTAATAATAAAGATTTCTTCATGAAATTTCTGAAAAGGACTTTAGAATTAATTACTTGATGTTTTCAGATCCGGTGCCGGCAGGATCGGTAATCTTTCCTGCGATTTATCTTTCTTCTGCACTTCGATCTCGCGTACTAAAAGTGCCGGACTTGAAGCGCTTACCGGAACCCAGCCGGATTCCGCGCCACAAACTCCGTTAAATGTCTCGGGTTTATCTCCTGCGGCTAAAATACGTTCGAAAGTAGCAAGCGGGGTTCCAATGAGATCGACTCCTCGAACCAGCTCATCTGGCCGGCCATCTGCATACACCCGATAGACGAGGATTGGAAGCACATTGAAGGAATTCGGAATAGTACGGCCGGTTAATGTAAAGCCGCCTTCGACCTGCACAAAATTTAACCCATAAGGCTTGTTCTGCTTTTTACATTCCGCGATCAGAAGTTTGCGGAGAGAATCTTCCGGGACTGATTCGCTCGCAGTAACGATTAAATTGGATTGTCTTGCCACAGGCCTTTTCCCGGGCGACGCTCTGCCATGTCCATTCGATTGCGGAAATCCTTCGATGGGTGATCGACCCATAAGAAATTGCTTGAATACTCCGTTATCGACGACATCAACTCTTCGGGCTTTTACACCTTCATCATCGAAAGAGTAGCACCCCATAAGTTGCGACCCCGCATAGGTCTTTTGTAGTGGATCGAAATAGACGGAAAGAAATGACGGAAGAATTTTTTCACCGACCTTTTTCTTAAATGTCTGGCCTTCATTCGTATTCTTTTGGCGATGCCCTTCGATACGGTGACCGAAAATTTCATGAAAGAATACACCTGATGCACCGCCAGATAAAATTGCAGGCCCGGTATACGGATCGACAAGCGGAGCAGTTCTCATCTTCTCTAGTGTTGCTCTCATTTCCCGTGCATCGGCGAGAATGACATCATCTGAAGGAAGGTCTTCAGGTTTGCTGGCGAAATAACTCTTGTAGAGTGGAAGTTCCATTCCGTCATCGGCTTTCGTAGAGGCCTGGATCATCAAGCGGACATAAATCTGATTCGATGCCATTTGAGAACCTTCTGTCGAGACGAAATATTTTCTAACAATACTTGCTACGAGTGATGATTTCGCCTCATAAATATGATCTGATCCTCGAAAGACGGCAGAAAATTTTCTCAGTCGTTCTTCAAATTGGGGACGGTTCTTGAAATAGATTGACATATCAACCGGCTCTTCATATAATGAAGCAGGAGGCCCGTTCGGTTTCGAGAAATCGGCAGAGCTATCTTCTTCTTCTACTTTAATAGTGCGGTTAGTCTTCACTTCTTCAAGGCGCTCCTTTGCCGATTTGTATGCATTATCAGTTTCCCGCCAGAGCGCGATTCTTAAAGCTTCAGGATCATTTTCAATAGGAGCTTGCCTGGTATTAGCGCCGGCAAAGCCGCTGCCACCAAAAAATCCACCATTGGTGCGGATCTGGTGGGTATTATCTATCTTATAATCTCCTACCCGGAGATCAATAAGCAAAGTCCGGCTTCGATTTGAATCGGAACGAACTAACGCTCCAAAACTTGCCATCATGGTTACATTCTGCTCATCACCTAAATTATAGCTTATAAAGTAGGGAGCGGTAGGCTGGCTGGCAAGGGTAGAATTTTCCCGGCTGAGTTCACTCGATAGGATATTGAGTACCGGATCGCTGCTGGTTTGTGCAAAAATTGGGGCGCCAGAGGCAAGTAAAAATAAAAGAAAAAACGATTTGTATAGATACCTCATTTAAATCGAAGAATATAAGTAACGTAGAAAGGTTAAATTCACGGTACGGTTCCATAAATGCAAGGTTACAGGAAAATTTTCATTACAATGTTCATTTCTCGCATAAATGCACGAAAATGAGTTGAAGTATGTTAGCTGCTTTTATGCAAAACAGGGCATCGATTTTTACACTTATAATCACGGATTGAATCGGTATATTTATCGTTATCGGAATTGTAATTGTCGTAGGGTTATTTCATAATAAACTGTATTATTTCTTGAATATTTATAGGTTTAGCAGGAGACGTAGTATTTGGATATTCTGCGTTATTTTCTTCTCACAATTCTTTCTGTCTAAGAACTTATCGGCTCAAACGGGTGAGCGGCAGCTTATCAATAGAACGGGCGTTGCCGATACGCTAACAGAACGGCTTCTAGCACAGAGACAAGCTATCCGAGCCGGGACAGATCCCCAGGCTCTTGAAACTTCGATCGACCCGAAAACCTATATCCTGGGTCCCGGAGATGGCGTCTATCTCGATGTTTATGCAGCTCATTTTCTTGATCAGGATCTTACCGTAACTCCTGAAGGCAGAATTATCTTACCTCGTACTGGACAAATAGACGTTGCCGGTCTGAACATACCGGATGCCGAAAAAAAGATCAATCAACTCTTAAGCCGCGACTATAAAAATCCACAGGCATATCTTTCACTTCGAAGATTGCGGACGATGAAGGTTAATGTGCTCGGAGAAGTTCTTTCACCCGGAGTTCAGCAAGCAACACCAATGATGCGGGTAAGCGAAGTCATCGGGAAAGCCGGTGGTTTAACGGGACTCTCTTCGGTCAGGAATATTGAAATCAGACGGGCAGATGGTTCTTTGCGGCTGAAAGCAGATCTCAGCAGATATAGTATCGGTGAACTTTCGACCAATCCTGTGATCGAAGGTGGAGATATTGTCATTGTACCTCGGGCAATGAGTTATATTATGATCAATGGGAGTGTCGCTTCTCCAGGAAGTTTCGAATATGTTGAGGGCGATAAGCTTTCCACTATAATAGCCCTTGCAAAAGGTCTTAAACCCGGTGCTAAAATTGACTCTATTGAGGTAGCGAGATTTTCTCCGGACGACCCGATTCATGCAAATCGTATTTATGTTAATTTTACAGCCGGTGATGATCCGGTTATTCAAGAAGGTGACGTTATTTCAATACGTGGTAATTCCCAATTTCATTTACCCAGAGTTGTATCAGTGGGTGGGGAAGTTCGGTATCCGGGAAAATATTCTATCGAAGTCGGCCAAACAAGGTTATCCGATATTTTAACCAGAGCAGGAGGCATACTGCCGACTGGTTCGCTTGATGAAGCAGTTGTTTTAAGACGTGCAGGAATTGGCTCTTGGGAAAGCGATCCGGAATTTATTATGCTAGACCGCTTACGTGCTGCAGGTGATAAGGACCACCCGCTTTCCGATGAGCAGTATAATTATTATGTTGCAAAGATTCGTCAGCTTGGCAGAGCAGTTATGGTTGTAAATTTCCGGTCTTTGCTGGAAAGGAAAGACCTTTCACAGGATATTCCAATGCGCGATGATGACTCTATCTGGGTTCCGCGGGCCAAGGGATTTGTCTCAGTTATCGGAAGTGTCAATAATCAGGGAAATGTAGGCTATATCCAAGGAGCTTCCTTTCGAGAATATATTGACCGGGCAGGCGGATATAATTACAGTGCCGATAAAAGCGCCGTACGCATTATTAATTCCCGAACCGGAAGTTATATTAATCCCCGATCAGATGAGTATACGATTGAATCGGGAGATACGATTAGTGTGCCGGAAGAGCAATCACATTTTTGGAAAAATTTTGAGTTAGCAACGGCAATCACTGCTCAAGTCCTCACTATTGTTGCAGGTATATTCTTGCTGAGTAGGAAATAAATTTAAGACTACTATGAATACTACGGAGCATATAACGCCTTCGACCAATGGAGAAACACCGCTTTTGCGAGCGCCCAAAAAAGATCTTCATGTTATGGATTTTTTTACCCTGCTCGCAAAATATAAACGCGCAGTCCTTTTTATCCCTTTGATTTTTGGGATAGGATTTTTAATTTTAACATACTATATGCCTCAGACTTTCTCCGGGGTGACGACACTTATTCCACCGGAAAAGAATCAGCAAAACGGTCTATTAAGCTTTCTTACCGGTTCCGGAGCACTGGATCTCATGAAAGGTGCAGAAAATCCTGCATTAGATATGTTCAAGAACGTGCTTGACTCCCGGCAGCTTGCCGAGCAGGTTGCAAAAGATGAGCGCATTCGACGGTATTTTTCGACTTTCGATACTTCAGAGAAATTTATTGTCTATGCTGCAAGCGGCTCGATGACTTCCGAAGCGTTACGAAATTCTATGTTTAATGTCGAGATCAAAATTAACACACATTGGAATCCAACGCAGGCAGAAAAGGATTCTGCACGATTTTTAGTCCCGTATCTTGCTAAGGTATATGTCGATCACTTGGATAGATATAACCGGGAACGGCTGATGACTCAGGCGAGAAATACGAGAATCTTTGTCGAAGGTGAATATACCAATAGGCTCGGACAACTTGATAGCGCTTATTCCCGTCTTCAGGCATTTCAACAAGAACATAAGACTATCTCCCTGACCGAACAATTAACTGCTTCTGTTTCCGGTGCAGCAGTTGTTGGTTCGCAGGTTCAACAGCTCGAAATGCAGCTTGCTGTTGAAGAGCGGGAGCTTGCTCCGAATTCAGGTAGGATTCAAATGTTACGCGCCCAACTAGAGGAAGCGCGGCGCGAGCTAAAAAAATATGACGTCGGAGGAGTAGGGGACTACGTACCGGCGTTTAAAGATGTACCACAACTTTCCCGACAACTGGCAAATTATATGCGGGAGGTAAAGCTATTAGAAACTCTGACGGCATATCTCCGTCAGCAATTGGAACAAGAGCGTATCAATGAACAGCGTGATCTTCCAACTCTTCAAGTCCTTGATTCAGCCGAGGTCCCACTTCGAAGGAGTTCACCGGGCAGGCTTAGCATGCTGCTCTTAGGGCTATTCAGCGGGTTTATTGTCTCTTTGATCTATGTATTTGGGAAAAATTATTTTGCCCAGGTCAAGGAATTCCCAGAAGAGCACAGTAAGTATGTAAACTTTGTGGCCACTCTGAAAAATAAAAGAAGTAAACAGAAGGCCGTTCGTCTGTAAATAAGAGTAGGGACGAATAGCTATGACAAAAGCCGTAGGGTTTCGGGAGCGTGCAACGAAAGGGTTTGCTTGGAATTATTTGTATAAGTTCACCGAATTCGGCTTGATGAATCTTTATACGATTCTTGTTGTGAGACATTTCGGTCCTGAGATCTCAGCACCATATTCAATATTCTTAGCACTCTGCACATCAACATCTATTTTTGCTTCTTTTGCTGTTGATGGAGTGCTCCTAAGATATATACAGCGCATTGCCTCGAATGATCCTGTGCATTCTGATGATATTCTCGATGTAGAAAAATTCGCCCTCCGTCCATTCCTGAAGACACTTTTTACTTTCAGAGTAATTGTCCTTATCTTAATCTCCTTACTTATTATCATTGCATTTGTGTTTCTTCCGTCTATTTTTCCATCAATTGAGAAGTCGCTTGGCTCAATTAGAGAGTTTTTTCCTTATCTCATATTATTTTTATTTGCTCAATCCATTGTTGCCTTTTGTACTCTGTCTCTGATCGGATTATTGGAAACAAGAAGTGTCTTTTATGCAAGTCTTATTTCTCGCAGTGTTTTAACTGCTGTCGGTGTGTTAGCTGTTTCTCAAGGATGGTTATCGTTACAATATGCTATTATTTTTTATACTGTAAGCGCAGTATTGAATGGCTTGTTTCTGACCATAGCTCTTAGCAAAGAAATAGAAAAACAAGAGTCGTACGTATCAAAAAAGCGAAGACGTTTTCCATTCGGAGCAATCGTTAAAAATGTTCGAGCTATGATCATGCATCCAAAACAAATACGACTCTTTCTCGCAACACCGCTGATGATCTTCGGCATAACTGCATGGGGCTCAGAGGTATTATCAGGCATATTGGGAAAACAGCCGGATATATTAATGATGGGGGCGATTCTGGGAGAACATTCGGCACAAATAGGATATTATAGCGCCGCCTCAATTATTCTTCTGGTGACAGAATATATTTTTCTCTTAGGACTGGGTGGGACTTTGGTCTCGATCTTCTCGAAACTCGCTCATGATGATGAAAAAGAGACTGGAGGAACAGGTTATCCTCGCCTTGCCCGTGCACGTATCGAGATAGCAGGGTTTCAGAATGTGGTTCTTCTTCCACTGTGCGCCTTTATGATGTTTTTTGCTCCAGATGTTATTCGCTCACTCTATGGAAGTAAATTCGATGAAGCAATTCCACTCATCCGAATAGGCTTAACCTCACTTGCTCTGTCGATAGGAATCTTTAGTGGTGGTATGCAAATTACTTCGCTTGCATCCATTGGCAAACCGAAGTTAGTATTTCGTTCGCGTTTGTTCTGGGGTATAACAAATCTGACTGCCAATTTTTTTCTTATTCAGTCTTTCGGAGCAATGGGAGCGATCATCGGATCTCAATTTTCCAATGCATTTGCCTGTGGGACGGAAGGATATTTTGCCGGGAAAATTATCGGGAACGCATTTGATCCCCTTGCCACACTGAGAATTATGCTCATTTCCGCAACCTCCGGGTTCATTGCCTATTTTATTATTTTAAATCTCGGCTTTGAAAAAGAATGGATATTTAATACTGTTGTCGGCGGTATTATTTGTGCAGCATTAACAATGTTATTCTATTATATTCTCAAGGTTCCGGAAGCCCATGCAGTATGGAAACGGCTGCAGGCGTTTTTACGTCAACAAAATCCTCTTTCATTACAAGAATAAGAGGGAGGAGATATGATCAATCACGAAACTTCAGCAAGTCAACGATTCAGAAAAGGGAAGCGAAATAACTATCTCCTTTTTCTGATGATTGTTGTCTTTATTTCAAGAGCCGCACTGATGTTTCGTCCCGAAACGCAACTTACTGTCAGACCATATCAGGATGATGCGTATTATGCATTGACCTGCGGTTATCATTTAGCTCAGGGGCATGGCTTCAGTATTGATGGTGTCCATCCTACGAATGGGGTGCAGCCCTTAATAGTACTTCTTTATTCAGGAATTTTTAAGATTGCCGCCAATGATAAATGGTTAGGCGTTCGGTTGACATTTATTCTTGTAGGCATTATCGATGCATTGTGCGTTTTCGCTATTTACCGCCTTATTCTTTCTCTCTATCGGAAAAAAACGGAGCATAGTCTACTGAAATGGAAACCCGAGAATATAGCTGCAACACTGTGGACTGGTCTCGCCTCACTTTCAATTATTACGGATTGTGGTTTGGAGACGGGTCTTTATTCGGCATTAATACTTTTTGCCTTTTTGAAATATTCATTCCTGTTTAACAATGAAAATGAAAGCAAACTACATATAAAAAAATACTTATTGTTTGGTGTCCTTCTGGGATTTATGGTTTTATCGAGAATTGACGGCGTTCTGATTGTTGTTGCCTTCTCATTCCATAATTCTATTTACCGTCTTTATAGAAAGAAAACTACTCCCTTTCTTCCGGGAATAATTTTTTCTCTTACTGCATTACTAATTACTCTTCCCTGGTGGTATTATAATTATAGTACTTTTGGAAACATCGTGCCGATCAGTGGTCTATCGGAATCTATCGGAAATCGAGTAATATTCAACGTACTTTCAAGCACAAAGGTCATTGCCGACATTCTTCTTACAATTATTTATTATCCATTTGATTATCTGCTGCCTTACTATACGATTCCGTATTTCTTGGCAACACTTCTCATTACGATATTCCTATTTTGGAGATTTGATTTGTGGAGAAAGATGACCGAACATTTTTCACTCTCCCCACTTCAGCCCTTATTATATGCAGGTTTTGGTTTACTTATTTACTATACATTCTTTTTTAGCGCTCCACATTTTATTGGAAGATATCTACAGCCTCTAAGGATTTATTGGATTATTATTTTTTCGTTAGCACTCCCATTTGTCCGGGAGGTTCTACAAACAAAATTTGGACGCAGTGCTTCCATTGCTTTCTCCTTGATATGTGGAAGTATTCTTTTAAGTTTTAATGCATATGGCTACATTCGGAATTTTATTATTGAAGATGTAAACCCGGCATATCAACTCGGAATGTGGGCTAAGCAGCATCCTCAGGAATTGATGGGGGTAACTTCATCAGGCACAGCTGGTTTTGTAGCAGATAATGTCATTAATCTCGATGGCAAAGTAAATGCTGATGCCCTTCACTCAAGAATAGATCATACATTGGGGGATTATGTGATCTCGAGTGGGATCACCGTCTTAGCGGATTGGGATATTAAAATTGTTAACGAACAAATGAAACAGTATCGTGCAAAGTACGAGCTGTTTGACAGCATAGGGACATTGGGTTTATACCGAAAACAGGGAGAGTAAACACATAATTTTGAAAAGTATGTTTCATTCAGATACGGATTTAGGTATAAATACGTAACGGGGGGTTGTGGGTAAATTTCCTATTAATGAATGGAATGAAGAGGTACCGGTATTGATCAGATTACTATAGGTATACCTTGGTATTGAATCGTAGTAGCGAAAAGAATTTTTATCAAGAATAATACAAGAAAACTTGTGATTAGTAAATGCTGCATCTCTTTCTTTACGAAGATCTGTTGCATATTGGTCCTTAACATTAAAGACCCCTTCCATTGCTAATTCATTAGCAAATGTTTTCTTATTTGCAAATCGTGGCATTAATCCGTGGACAGGAATATATACATCACCTGGCATTGCTTTTAATTGCGAAATAAACGTTTTGCCCCCTTCAATATCCTTGTCAGTTATTCGGAGAAGCGGTTCTGTGAGAGGGTTATAGAAAAAAGGAATGAATTGTATTGGAAGCAAAAAAAGAAGGTATTCTGAAAACGGACGAGAGATTAATGAATGGAAGTGGACAATGGCAAGTGGAAAAAGGATAGCTGAGAAGCACGAAAATGTCAGGGCTACATTACTAGCTGACATGGCATCTGCTGAATTAAAGGACAACTGGACAATGGAAAAAAGATAAAGTAAAATTACTAATCCTTTTTCACTTTTAATTGCACTTTTGAATCCTTCGCGAAATTGCAATGAAATAAAGAAAATAATACTGACGCTTCCAATTGCCCATGCTCCAAATAAATAATAAGGGAATACTTTCAACAAAGAGAGGTAATTAACATAACTTGCCATCTTTCGTGGAACAGTATAGACATAGTATTCATACCAGGAGCCATTTTGCAAAATTAAATAAAAAGTCCCAATACCGATTAAGAAAAAAGAAGCGATAATAAAAGTATAAGAAAATTTTCGATGATTGTAAAAAAGCCATATTACAAACGGCAAAAAATAGAATATACCGGGCTGCTTAGTAAAAAAAGCTAATGAAAAGAAGAAAGATGCACTAATGACAGAGAAGAAAGTTACTTTCCAAAAAATTAATGCTGTTGGAATTATTATCATTAAGGTGAGCAACGCATCTACTCGGGCGAGATCAAAGGAAAATCCTACTACCTTATAGCAAGCAATAAAAAGGAAAACCGAAACAAGAGGAGTGAAGATTCGATCGCGGGAAATCTTCCTAACAATAAAATATATGAGAGTGACAGTTATTACCGTCGAGCAAAACGAAACTATTCTCCCCGCCTCATATCCAATTCCAAATACCATCATTGATGCAGCACTAACATAATAATAGAATGGTTGGTATAGCCAATTAACAAATTCAAGAGATGGGGTTACATATAGTTGTTTTCCATCTACGATCCGAGTGGCGTGATCGAGAACTGAACCTTCCATCCACTCTATCTCATAGGGATACAGGATTCGTGGCAGAGAGAGAATAAAAAAAGCAAAAGTGTAGCTAATACCCGCAGCTATCGTTATTAGCTTGGCACTCTTTCGCAAAGCATTATTAGTTAAATTCAAGCTGTTTTTGCAGGTAATGAAGAACTTTTCATAACGATTTCTCTTGAAAACATAGTTCGCCAGAAAAGTATTTTTCGCATATCAAGTCCTGGCAATTTTTCTTCCATCATGAGTTGTAAAGCAACTTGGTAAATTCCAATAATAATAATTCCGTCGCCGTAAAGTAATCCAAAGAAACAACCGACCATATAAATCACAAGAATATTAATGGCGAGCACAGAGTAAAAATGATCTTCTTCAGTTTTTACGAATCTACGCATGATCAGCGAGGCTTTACCCATTCGCGCCAACATCCATAAAAATGCGACCGAACCAAGTATTCCCGTTCTTAATGGCCAATAGAGGTAAGTATTATGAACGGCAATACTAGAAAAATTAGCAAATGTCGGCATTCGATAATATTGAAACCAGGGAGTTCCTAGAGCAGTACCTAGAATCGGGTTATGATAGATATTAAGTAAAGCATTGGGTAATTCCATTAAACGAATATATGCCGATCCATCCTGTTGGGGGGCAACTACAGCAAAAAGTCTACCAATAAAACCAATGGGATCCGTCAATAAAATAACTATAAAAATAAAACCAATGAAAGAAAGAAAAATATATAACTGCTTTAGTCTTCTGCCTGAATAAACGGAAAAGAACATCGTAACACAGCAGACGATGATGGCCACAAAGAATGTTCTGCGATAACTTCGAATTAATGTATAAACAATAAGCGGAAGGCTTACAAGCATTAGGATCTTTAGCCACTTTAAAACCCTTCCCTTATAATGTATTAAGAGTTGAGCAGTCGTTACTCCGAGTGCAAGGAGAAAGCCGTCCCTCCACATCTGCAACACTCCCCAAGTCTTCCCCTCATCATTAGAATAAAGATATATCCACACGCCGTCTGCTGCCTTTGGGATAGTAGCTGTTACCATCATGATAAAAAGAATTTTCCATTCACCAGGATCTCTATAAAAATTTAAGAAAATAAAAAAAATGAGTGGAAGTTGTATTGCTTCATGTATCTCATAGACTGTAGTAAACTTCTGAAGAATCCACATTCCCCGAATGTATGAAAAAACTAATGCAAACCCCATAAGTAATAAAGGGGCATAAAAGTAAGAACGTCTTAAGGTGAAATCAGATTTTAATATTCGTTCGAGTACAAAGAGAATAAATATGATTATTAACCACATTTCAAAATAATGAAATGAGCCGATAGTACCGAAATTTTCTAAAATCTGAAAAACTGACCCGCTTACACTTGAGTCCTGCCAAAGAATGAGCCAGGTTAGAAGATATTTTAGAGATCGAAAAGAAAGGAGGCTGTTTTCTCCTTCAAAGGGAGCTTGGATTCCGGCTAGTTGAGATAACTTTTTCATCAAACCTAATCATTAACACGGAGAATGCTTAATATTTTAATGACTATAGTAAAGCAATTCCTGTTAGTTTAGTTCATAAACAATAGGGATAATCCGAATGGGGCATGTTTCTACAAGTCTGTAACATCTTGAAGCCTTCGTCGTAACTTTGCAATCATTTCATCTAACATCGCCTATGCACAAAACGCCTACTTTTTTTGCATTCGTTTTCGTTCTTTTTGTTTTCTCACCTGTTCACTCACAGATCCTTAACTCCTCAGAGACGGAGATCTCTTCTACAAATCCCGGAGTCCAGCTAAATTTTTCAGTCGGGGATACATCTTTTTTACACGATCTTATCCATGGCGATCTTTTTCTGGCTCCTATGAAATCATTGTTCTCTCATCATGACAGCACAGATGATTTTTGGTCTATGCCCGATTCGACCGATGACTCCTTGCTTCTCGATATGAAAGTAGGGGATTTTACCCACCGCAAAAAAAATCGGCATCATTCTTTTTTAGTTACTGAACCGCCTTATGACCGGGAAATTCCACATTTGGAATCAATGCCATTTATGGATTTTAACCGTGTTAATGGATTTTACCTCGGTATTGCAACACCCATGATGGTAGATTTTGGTTCGCATCAGGAATTCGGTGTTAAGGGCGGCATAGGTTATGGCTTTGAGGATAAAAAAGGCCAGTCTCAAATTGCCGGTGAATATCGAATCCCATTAAAGTCTAATGACCCTTCACTCCCCGCTGAAAAATGGACGGTGATGCCTACCTTGGTCTTTGGAGCAGAGTATCACAATGTAACGACAACAGAAGATGCATGGCGGACCGAACGTGCTGAAAATTCGGCTTATGCTTTTCTTGTCCGTGAAGATTTCAGAGATTATTTCAAGATCGAAGGATGGAATGGATTCGTCGCTTTCCGTCCGGAGCGACAATCGGAAGTACGTATCGAATATCGGAGTGATGAATACTCCAATAAGCCACAACTTGTTTTTCATGGCCGGTGGGGAGGCAGTAAGAACCTCCCTCCTAATCCATCCATTAACGAAGGCACATTTCATTCCTTCGTAGTCACTGGAGATAGGGAAGATGCTCATTCGGAAACGATCTCAGCAAAAAATATTTTTGGAGATACGGTCAGATACACCAGAATGAATGGTAGAGTATATTTTTTCCAAGCCGAATTTGGAAATAAAGTTCTTTCGACAGAAACGGAAATTCCTGTCACCAGTTATACTCCGGGAAGATTCCAACGCTATATTCTTGACGCCCGCAATTTCAATCCTATTATTCCGGGTATTTCCATCGATACTCGTTTTCGGATGGAAAGCGGAACAGGTGATCTCCCGATCCAAAAGGAGCAATTCCTCGGCGGACCTTCTTCCCTTCCGGCTTTAAAGAATAAAATCATTGCGGGCAACCGTCTTGTATTGCTTAATACGGAAATTCGTTTAAGCCTCGCAGCTCTTAGTACCTTTTTTAATGATGATCCCGAACTTATCATTCTCAATGATTTCGGATTTTGTAAATTCGTACCGAAAGGCAACAATCTACTTCAGGGGTTTGGAGATATGACCTTTTCAAGTATTGCCTATAACATTGGCATCGGGCTTGGTCACCCTTCTGGAATTCAACTCGGTGTATCATGGCGGACTGACATTTCTGAGAAGGGAAGATTCTTCTTCAGATTCCAGAGACCATTTTAGAATTACTTTTCGTTTCTCTTCTTTAAGAAATATTCTTTTAATATAGCACCGCATTCTGCGTCGAGGATTCCGCCGATGGTATGAATGCGGTGATTTAATCGGTCATCTTCGGTTATCGTATAGAGAGTCCCACACGCTCCGGCTTTTGGGTCATAAGCTCCGAAGACGAGCTTTTCGATCCGGGCATTGACAAAAGCTCCGGCACACATCGGACATGGTTCTAAGGTAACATATGCCGTGCAGCCGGTAAGAAACCTCGAATCGAGGGTCCCACATGCGGCGGTAGTGGCGATCATCTCAGCATGTGCAGTTGAATCTCTTAATCGTTCGGTCTGATTATATCCTTTGCCGATGATGGCGTTATCTTTGACGATAATGCAACCGATGGGGACTTCATCGAGCTCATACGCTTTCTCTGCTTCACGAAAAGCAAAGCGCATCCAATATTCATGCGGCTGGGAAAAAGGATTAACGGTCACGGTGTAATAAAAATTTGGTGGGCCCTGCAGGACTTGAACCTGCGACCAATCGATTATGAGTCGACTGCTCTGACCAACTGAGCTAAGGGCCCCTTTTCAATTCAAAACTATAAATTCAAAATTCAATATTAATTTGGGCGATGTAGAACTACGGTTTATTGCTTCGAATTCCCCAACTCGAATTTTGCCCGTAATTCTTTCAATGGCACGTCAGGCATTTTATGTCCGCCTTCGAAGTTCATTGTAGTAAACGGAATTCCACTGGCCGCGAAAAGATCTTCGCTTTCTTTAAATATTGCAGGTGTGATAAATTCATCGCTTTCGCTATAAATAAACCATTTCCGGGCTTTCTCAGTACTCACTTTGAATTTGGCAAACAGAAGATCGCGCGGCACATCTCCGGACCAAACTACTATTTCATCAGCCGGTGAATTTCCCTCGGCCTGCCAGCGCAAAACTGTAGGGCACCCTTGTGAAAATCCCAAGGTAATAATTTTTTGTGGAGAAGTTTTCAATATGAATTTTATTTCCTGATAAAGATTATCGAGATAGCGGATATAATCATTGATCTCATGCATCCTGTCTTCGCGGGTCATCCAGGAGGCGGCAACTTCACCGGAAAATCCTTTCGAATAAAATCTCGATAATGCTTCAGGCGCAATGATCAGTACTCCATCATGTGCGATCGGCAGGAAGTTCTTAATAAAATCCTCGGCGCGCTGAGCGTAGCCATGGATCACAAACCATAGCTCCTTAACCTCAGAATCAAAAGAGCCAATGGAGTAATACCGGGCAGTCCGGGTGGTCTGGATGTGGTGCTCGTTAATAGTCATTCTTTTCAAACAGAACCTAAACTGATTCCATTGTTATATTATAATAATCTCCTGTAAAAAGCAATAAATATTGCTGTTTTCGCAGTATTTTCGGAACAAAGGGCTTCCTCTTTAGGTTAAAGGTCCGTCATTATATTCTGAACATATCTGCATGACGACACGCCCTATCCACATAAGGGGAACCCTGCAAAAGTCCGGTTCGTCATGGCATATTCTCCTTTCAGAAGACCATCCGAGCTTTGAAGAATCAATGCCGGCTGAATTAGTATTGTGGGATGCCCGCACCGAAGGAAACAAGAGCGAAGTCGAGGAGATCGCTCGAATTCAACAGCTCGAACCTTCTATTGTGGCGCTCGCTCTGGCTGCCGAAGGGTCGCTTTCCGGCTCAAAGATTTTTAATAATTTGATAACAGAATAAGTGCAATTTCTTATAGAGACTGATGTGTTAACGCAGTATCTTATTGCACAACCCGCAGAAGAAACACTGCTTCGTAAAGCACTTTCTCAGGGAGTTTGCTATACGACGATGTTGAATGGGCTGGAGCTATTTCGAAAAGCGCAGACAAAAACCGAAAACGATGCGATTATGCAGGTACTCTTAGTTGTACGAGTACTCGGATTTAATTCTCGTTATGCCGAAAGTTTCGCAATGGTCGGTCAGGAGATCGAACAAGCTACTGGTTTGCATTTATCAGATCGTGAACTGATGATCGTCGGTATGGCAAAAGCATCGAAGCTTTCTATTGTGACAAAAGAATTTTACGACCGTTACAATACATTCAAAAGCATACCGGTTCAGTGTTCTATAGGAGAGGTTCCCTCAAGGGAATAATATTTATGGAACAAAAAAAATAATTTTTAAGTAGTTAGAGCAAGAATTTTAGCCTTAGACATTTACCCGTTGAAAAAAGCATGAGGATTTCAAAGCAGTACACGAATCGTGAGAGTCAGTCGTTAGATATGTATCTCCAGGAGATCGGAAGAATGGATCTTCTGAACTCGACAATGGAGATCGATCTTGCCCGGCGCATCCGTGCCGGAGGGACAGACGGTCAGCGTGCGCTGGAGATTTTAGTAAAGGCAAACCTTCGCTTCGTCGTATCGGTCGCAAAGCAGTATCAGAATCAAGGCCTTTCCTTAGGCGATTTGATCAATGAGGGTAACCTCGGCCTCATCAAAGCTGCAAAACGTTTCGATGAAACGCGCGGATTCAAATTTATCTCCTATGCGGTATGGTGGATCCGTCAATCCATCCTTCAGGCACTTGCCGAGCAATCGCGTATTGTCCGCCTGCCTCTGAATCGTGTTGGCGCATTAAATAAGATCGGAAAAAAATTCTCACAGCTCGAACAGGAATTCGAGCGCGAACCGACTGCTTCCGAACTTGCCGATAAATTAGAAATGAGTTCTGCCGAAGTATCGGAGACTCTGAAAATTTCCGGACGTCATTTATCTGTCGATGCACCATTCGCCCAAGGCGAAGATAACCGGTTGCTCGATGTGCTTCAGGATCCTCAGCAGCTCCCTCCGGATATGATCTTGATGAATGATTCGCTGAGAGTTGAAGTCAAGCGCGCACTGCTTACTCTTTCGACAAGAGAAAGGGAAGTGCTCGAATTATTTTACGGACTCGACGATCAGCCCCCGATGGCGCTTGAAGAGATCGCCGATAAATTTCATTTAACACGCGAGCGTGTCCGCCAGATAAAAGAGAAAGCCATCCGCAGATTGCGCCACGCACAGAAGACAAAGCCGCTGCGCAATTTCTTAGGATAATAGGGCAAATGGATTAACTGTCATTCCGAACGGAGATTTTTTTCGCGTAGCGAAAAAAACGATGTGAGGAATCCCCTGAAGCGAAGCCTGAGAACTTAAGCAATAAAATGCTTTGACTTACTTCGTTTACATACTTTCTTCAAAGCATAAGAAAACATACGTAGGAGTAACGAATAATCTCGATCGAAGACTGTACGAGCATAAGAATAAATTGCTCGAAGGATTCTCTGCAAAATACAATATCGATCGGTTAGTTTACTTCGAACAATTTTCTGACAGTCGTCAGGCAATCGAAAGAGAAACTCAAATTAAAGCTTTCAGAAGGGAAAAGAAAGTAATACTCATTGAATCGATGAACCCTTTATGGAAGGATTTGAGTGAGGAATGGACTAAATAATATCGTCAATAAGGGCGTGTGTAATAGAGATTTGTTGCTGACCTCAAGGGATTCCTCACATCGTTTTTATTGCTTCGCAATAAAAATCTCCGTTCGGAATGACAAATCGCGGCAATAATAAAATTTTCTCGTGTAACAAAACCCCACCCACGCTGTTCTTATTAGTGAGTTTTGTGTAAATTGTGCATTACACCGCATTTTTTCGTATATTTGCTATGAAAACCCCACTTTTTACCATTTGTTGAGCGCATAAGAACGGTAAACTGTATTTTAAGATGATTTCCGGTACCCAACGTCCATTATATTATTGGGTAAATAATCGCAATTTCCTTTGCGTAGTCATTCTCACGCTCTCTTCTATCCTTTCATACACTTCTGCAATTGCTGGTTGGAAACGCATTGCACAGTTTGAAACTACGGTTTATGCTTCCTTCTTTTTTGACGAAAACCGAGGTTTTATTGCCCTCGATGGTCATCATGGAATATTGAGAACTTCCGATGGCGGTGAAACATGGATTAATTGTACCACTCCTAACCCATTTGCATATCAAGGTTTCTGTACGGATATTTTTATGACCGATTCGTTGCATGGCTGGGCTGGAATCGAAAATGGAAATCAATTTGGCGTGGGTGGGCATGGATTATGGTATACGACTGATGGAGGAGTTACTTGGCTTGAACAACTTGGTGTTCAAGGTCAGCCGACAAGTGTTTATGAAACGCCAGCAGCAGTAATTTTTGGGGATAGATTTTCCGTCAATAATCTTTCTATTAATACATCCAAAGGGATTGGAAATTTTAGTAGAGTAACAACTGAAAAGATAAACGGAATAAACTTTGTTGACCAGAGGCATGGTGTAGCCTCCGCAATGACTGATCCTCATTTGGGTTATGTGGCTGCACTATGGACAAGTGATGGCGGTCTCTCCTGGTATCAAAGCGATGGTATATATACGGAAGCATGGGGGGTTTATGCTCAGAAAGGATCACCCAATTTCATTATTTCCGGAGAAAAAGTTCAAAATGATCAAAGTCTTACGGAAAATGTATACGCTTCAACTGACTATGGGGTAACCTGGCAATTAGTAGGACTTCTTCAAGGAAGAACGACTGGACATATTGCAGGGGTGGGTTCTGTTATATATGTTCAAAGTGAAACAAATTGGAATGGTAGGGGCAATAGCACCTCTTTTCAAGGGATGCATCGTTCTACCGATGGTGGAAAAACATGGAAGAATGTTGGTGGCCCGGTAAATTACCGGGACACACGTTTTTCTGTAACCGGATGTATTGGTGGAGTAGTCTATGCATTCGATGAATCAGGCGGTGTTTGGAAAACAGTTGATGGTGGTGATGGCTTGATCCATGAACCTCCGCATAATCCTAATCTTCACCCCAGCCAACTTGACCTATCTACGGATATGTGTCATTATCAATTGGCTAATCTGTTTTACAATAATTTATCCTGTAACCCTCTTCAGATCGAATCAATCGGATTTATTGATTCTACGGATCCTATTGTTTCTACAGGTGCACTTTCGATCACTAAATACCCCTCTCTTCCTGAGACACTCGACCCGACGAAAGAGAACTATGTTACTATTAGTTGGGATCCGAAAAAATATGGTATTGAAAAACCTCTTTCCACTACGTATGTTAAGATCCATAGTACGATGCAGGGAGGAACAATAGCTTTTGATACACTTATTCCTGTAAACTCCGAATCCTTTTTGTTCTTACCTAATTTTTCCCTTAGCACAGGTGATAGTGTAAACTTGCGTGGCATTGATGTTTGTAGCAGATATCAGGATACACTAATATCCTATATGAACTTAAGTTGTGATACGCTTTGGCTCGACAGTGCAGTCATTAACGCGAATCATGATTGGCAAATTTTAGATAAGTCTACATTACTCCCATTAAAACTGCCCATAGGGATCTCACCAAATGAAAGAGAGTATTTCCTCATTCGATTCATTCCGTCGGTAACAGGAAGCCAGAATGCCGATTTACGGTTACATTTTACTTATCTCGGATTGACAAAGGATACCGTGCTTTCATTCTCAGGGATGAGCTACAGAACGATGAATGCGATAGCCGATCAGGTGATAGATTTACAGAAAGTTTCGATATGCAGGGCTATTGATACAGTTGTCTGGATTCATAATCTTAACTGTGACTCAATGGTAGTTAATGAGATCGATAACAATTATCCCACTGCTTTCGAAGATATTACCGGCATTAATTTACCTTATTCCATTCCTTCGGGAGGATCTTTTGGGTATCGAGTTCGATTCAATCCATTAAAAAATAAGATAAGTACGGCATATTTAACCATCAAATGTAATGTTGGTCTAGATTCGATAATGCTCTCATCGTTGCTGACAGGAACCGGGGTTCCAGGGAATTCCGGTTTCCAAACAACTCTCGGATCACCACAAATTTTATTTCCGGACAGGGTAGCTTGTTCCACTCAAGATTCTATAGTTTTCAATATCACAAATCCCGGCTGCGATACACTTGCCGTTACGTCATCTTCAATTGCCGCCACGAGCGGGCTTACAGCGATCAGTTATAAAACTGAACCTACACTTCCGACACTTCTCACACAGGCAGGGGATAATGTTCGGGTCGTTGTCTATCTGCAAGCTCAGAATCCATCTATCAATGATGGTACACTGAAGTTTTCCTACCGGTTAAGTGATGGATCGATCCATGATTCGAGTTTTATTATTCATGCTTTGGTAAACCGCGGTGAGAGAGCTGCAATACTTTCGCATAAGGTACTTGATATGGGAATGGGCTCTTTATGCAAAGTGCGGGATACTGCAATTGTTATTGAAAATCAAAATTGCCCGAACCTTACCGTTGAAGATATTGCACTTTCTAATAATTATTTCAACATCAGAAACCAGCGCACCCCTCCTTTCGATCTTGCAAATGGGGAAAGCGATACCGTTCATGTTTTGTATAATCCGACGGCAGCCGGCTCGGAATCCGGAACATTGACTGTTACGACGAATGCGGATAAAACGCCTGTTCATGTTATTCCGCTTTCTGTATCGACGCGGGATTTAGATCATATTACCTTCCGCCTTGAAGAGCAGGACGATCATCCGCTCGTTCCTGGAGATACAGCGTTATTTGCTTTTATTCCGAATCTGGATTGGAGTGGAAAGGGCCTGCGAAAAATAGATTTTTCTATAATAACATACGGCAATCTTTTATGGAACATCCGCGAACCGAAGCAATCGGATGCTAACTTCTCAACTCTAGCAACTACGGTTTCCCTTCCCGGAAATATGGCTCAGCTGAATGTGCATATCAGTTCTACAAATGAAATTGTTCTGCATAAGGATAAGCCTCTCGTTTCTTTTTATTATGCTACGGCATTGACGGATACTTTACATGCCTCAGTCCGGTTAACGCTTTTATCTCTTAATGACGCCGATCCGCATTATCTGAATTGTATTTTATCTCCTGAATCACTCGATGACGATTTCGTCCTGACACTCGATTGCGGTAGTAAAACACTCAGAGATTTCTTCAAAGGTGAGATGCCTGTTCTGACCGATGAAATTCATCCTAATCCGGTAACGGCGTTAACCAACTATCAGGCGATTGTTCCCTTTACATCTCTTCTTACAGGTGAAGCCCAGTTCGATTGTTATGATGCTCTCGGGAAAAACATCCTTTCAAAATCGGTATCGGTTGAAAAGCCGGGAAAATATTCCATTCATTTCGATGCTTCAAAGATCGCCGGCGGAACATACGAATACATTCTGAAGCTTGGAGCATCAACTTCTCACGGCAGGATAGTTGTAATGAAGTAGAAGAATTGTGTGATTCCGACCGGAGATTTTTCGCGAAGCAAAAAAAAAAAAAGATGTGAAGGAATCCTCGGATGTTAGCTGGAATGCCACTTAATCATTCCATCTTCTTCAATTCTTCAATTGCAATATCTGCAAGTGCCTCTATAAAGAGGGGTGAATCGTTCAATCCCTCCGAGACAATAAATTCTTCGACTCCATGCTCCACTGCTTCTTCACGGGCTTCAATGGCCAATTCATGTATTGTTTCGATATGATCGCTCACAAAAGAAATAGGGACGACAAGTAGCTTTTTCTTTCCGTGATGTGCTAATTCTTCTATGGTTGCTTCCGTATCGGGAGAGAGCCATTCTTTCGGTCCAACTTTGCTTTGATAGGAAAGGCTATGCTGGAAATCATTTTTATATTTTTCCATCACAAGGTCTTTTGTTTCTTTTATTTGCGTCGAATATGGATCGCCTTCTTTTACTATATCAACCGGGGTTCCATGTGCGGAAAATAGAATATAGACACCTTTCGTATCGGAAAATTTTAGTAATGCCTGATCGATCCGTTCCTGTATCGCTTTTATATACAGTGGATGAGTGTGATATTGTAAGATACGGATTTCACTAAAAGAGGCGTTAAGTTTTTTCCGCTGTCTATCCCATTCATTGTATGCTGATCCTGCATTTGTAATAGAATATTGAGCGTAAAGGGGAAGAAGCACAACATCACGAATATTTTTTTCCTGCAAAGACCGGATTGCTACATCTGTAAAGGGCTTCCAATATCGCATGCCAAGCTCAACGAGAATTTTGCCTGAGCCGAATTTATCGTCGAAGAATTTTTGTAAAGCCTTTTGCTGCTCGAATGTTTTCTCGACAATAGGAGATTTTCCTCCAATTTCAGAATATTTTTGCTGAAGTTTTTTATATCGCAGCTTTGAAATAACTTTAGCAAATATATTCTGCGTCAGTTTTCCGCCGGGGAACTGAATAATATCGTTATCACGGAATAAATTATACAGAAAGGGTTCGACAGCTTCGAGAGAATCAGGCCCTCCAAATTGCAATAGTACTACGGCTTTTTGATCTGTCATATCAGTAATAAACTTCCGAAAATGAGCGGCGGAATAATGAGAGAAAGCGCCATTAATACAAATGTGAAACGAAAACGAGTAAACTCTTCACCGGGTTTCTTATCTTCCGGCAGCAAAACGACAACTTTTCTTCCGATTATGGCGAGGCCAATAACAGCAATAAAAAGCGAAGCAAATATAACGGGGAGAAAATAATTGCTCATTTCCGAAAGGAGAAAATTTGCGGTGCCATCTCCTGCAACGACTCCGCGAGATATATTTTCTCTTGTCTGGGCGCCGTTTGCTCCGAATTGATTGATTGCTAAAAGAAAAGCTGCGATAAGAATTCCAAACCCGAACCAATAGATAAACCTCGATATAATAAAAACCGTGAGGGTTTTTGGAGAGATGGTCACCATCGCATTTTTCCTCAGTCTGTGCGTGGAGATCCGAGACAGCCAGAAAGAGATGCCACCAGGCAGAACTATGCAGAGGAATAGATTAATGATCTTCATACCCACTCCCTCGGATTTTTCAAGACTTGGACGAGCTTTTCTTCCTCTGAGCCGCGTTCCGGATTTACATCATAGTCCCATCTGGCAAGCGTTGGAAGGCTCATGAGGATACTCTCGGTTCTTCCGCTCGTCTGCAGACCGAAGAGTGTACCACGATCATAAACGAGATTAAACTCGACATAGCGACCGTGCCTCAAATGCTGCCAGTTGCGTTCAGCTTCGGTATACGATTCTTTCTTATGAATCTCGGCTATGGGAAGGTAGGCGGGTAAAAATGTTCGGCCGACGTCTTGCACAAATGAAAAAATATTTTCTAAGTATTCGCTGTTGCCTTTCAGATGATCGAAAAATAACCCGCCGATGCCACGGGTTTCATTTCTATGCTTAATAAAAAAATATTCGTCGCACCACTTCTTGAATCTGCCATAATAATTGGCATCGTGTTTATCACACGTTGATTTGATCATCCGGTGAAAGTGAATGGCATCTTCTTCGACAAGGTAGTAGGGAGTAAGATCCATTCCACCACCAAACCATGCTTCGCCGTTCGATTGCTCAAAGTACCTAAAATTTGCATGGACGGTAGGGATCTTCGGTGATCGAGGATGAAGAACAAGCGAGACTCCGGTGGCAAAAAACTCCGATCCCTGGCCAGAAGCAAGCATTGCAGGAGACTCTCCATGCACAGCAGAAAAATTGACTCCTGCTTTCTCAAAGAGATTCCCTTCAGTCATTACTCTGGTTCTTCCGCCGCCGCCTCCGGGTCGCTCCCATTGATCTTCGTGAAATTTGGAGCCGTCCAAAACTTCCAGAGCGGAAGTGATCTCTCCCTGTAATGTCCTGAAAAATTCTGATGCTCTGTTTTTTAACATTACTTAATTTCTATATGCTTTCTTCGCTGCTTCGACAAATGCTTTTGCACGTTCAGGAAGAACATCTGGTGTGATGCCATGTCCGAGATTAAAAATATGTCCAGTGGAATTTCCCATCTTCTGCGCAATTTCATTTACACGGTCTTCAATTACTAGCTCCGAAGCAAAAAGAACACCCGGATCGAGATTGCCTTGAATCGCTACTTCATCTCCGATAAGAGCTTTTGCATCCGCAATATCGATGGTCCAATCAAGCCCGACAACGTCACAGCTTGTATTTGCAATTTCAGAGAGTGAATGATTTGCTCCTTTGCAGAAAACAATAACGGGAGCTCGGTTATGCGTACGACTTTTTACATCACGCACAATATCACCGATATATTGTAATGAGAAATCATTAAAATCTTCCGGAGTCAGAATTCCTGCCCAGGTATCGAAAATCTGAACTATATCCGCACCTGCTTCAATTTGCATGACAAGATAATCGCTGACTGCTCCGGCGATCTTTTGAAGCAGCTTATGTGCATCATCTGGCCGGGTAAAGATCATTTCCTTGGCATATCGAAAATCTTTCGAACCTGAACCTTCGACCATATAGCAAAAGAGCGTCCAGGGGGCACCGCTGAAGCCAATAAGCGGAACTCGACCACCAAGCTTTTCGACCGTGAGTTTAATCGCATCGGCGACATATTTCAGATCGCGAGAGGGCTCGATATCTTTTAATTCACGAATTTGCGTATAAAGCCTTATCGGCTCCGGAAACTTAGGGCCGCCTTTTCCTTCCTCAATAATTAACTTCATGCCCATTGCTTCCGGCACGGTGAGAATATCTGAAAAGATAATTGCAGCATCCACTCCAATAAGATCGACCGGTTGAATAGTTACTTCAGCTGCCAATTCGGGAGTTTTTACCATGGTAAGGAAATCATGTTTTGCCCGAATCGCCCTGTACTCAGGTAAATATCTCCCTGCCTGGCGCATAAACCACACAGGAGCGCGCTCAGTTTTTTCCCGACGGGCTGCTCGAAGAATCAGATCATTTTGTAAAGATGGTTTCATTTATGAACTTGTAAATATTCTATTATATCGGATGCAAGCGATTCTTGATTAGCTTTTCGGGCCACAATTTCGGGTCTGCGCCGCAAGAGAAGCTCGATCTCTTTTGCAGTTGTTTCACCTATTGCCGCTAAAGTCGGAAGCGAAGAGAGATGATGTGCTCCCATTTCTGCCAGGGTTCGAACAAAAAATTCAATTGCTGAAGGCGAGAAAAAAGAAATAACATTTAACCGTTCCGACTCCGGTAATTCAAATAATTGCAGCAACCGCGCAGAATCATGAAGAGATGGTCCGGTAGTTTCATAGAGTACTTTACGCTCTATCTCTGCCCCACACATTTCAAAAGCCCGTACGAGAACAGCCATGCCTATCTGCGATTGTAGGATCAGCGTTTTTTTGCCGCGAATGTCGAATGTCCGAAGTGAGATAAGTAATGCGGCAGCGCCGGCATTCTGATGGGGTAGTGAAACTGAAAGCTTATATCCGAACTCATCAAGTTTTTGAGCTGATTTTGAACCGACTGTTGCAAAGCCGACATTCAAACGAATAGTTTCTGCTAACCCCAGCTCTTCTGCAAACCCGTGAAAATATTCAATTGCAGTCGGACTCGATAGAACACAGTATTCGAATTCTCCTTGAGCTAATCTGTGGAGTACTTCAGTCAAAGACGCTCTATCTTTGGGATAAGATATGTTTATCATCGGAATTTCGATGACGTCAATGCCTTCTCCCTTTAACAATTCCGAAAAAGTATTATCAGAGGATGTGCGGTCTTTAGGCCTGGTGAGAAGTACTTTCGGCATCAATGAGTCTTCTCCATTTTTTCAGCATCGGTAAGCTTGGTAATCATTTCACGAGCACCGTTCGAAAGAAATTCTTCGGCGATCTGCTTAGCATTATGCATCAGATCTTTCTCGCTTGATTTTCTTTGTGCACGCATCATTCCTTCGCCGCTTGGATAAGCAATGCACGCATCCATAAGATACTCACTTCCTGATTTCCTGACATATGTCCCAAGAGGCAATTGACATCCCCCGCCTAATGCATGAAGAATTTCACGCTCGGCTGTAGCAGATAGCCTTGCATCGTTATTCTCTAATGGATAAAGAAGCTTTGCTATTTCCTCATCATCTTCACGTGCTTCTATTGCCAGCGCTCCTTGTCCCGGAGCAGGGAGCATATCAGTTGTTGGAATAATATGAGTAATTTCATTGCCCAAACCGAGCCTTCCGACTCCGGCTGCTGCGAGAATCATTCCGTCCCAATTACTTTCGCGGAGTTTTTTGATGCGTGTAGGAACGTTGCCGCGAATATCGATTATTTCATAATCCGGCCTGCGCGCAAGTATTTGAGCTTTTCGACGCAGACTTCCGGTTGCAATTATTGATCCCTTTGGTAGATCACATAATGCAGCATCCTTAGTATTGGATAAAAAGGCATCTTCGACGCTAGCTCTATCAGGAATTGCAGCAACCGTTAATCCTTTATCAAGTTCAGTAGGCAGATCTTTTAAGCTATGGACGGCGATATTGATCTCTTTCCGGAGGAGTGCACGTTCTAGTTCTATAGTAAAAACTCCTTTGCCACCGATAAGAGAAAGTGGCGAATCGAGAATTTTATCGCCAGTAGTTTTAATGATCTTGATCTCTATTTTTAAGTTTGGATAAAGGCCTTCTAATTTTCCTTTAATAAAATTAGATTGCCAGAGCGCAAGCTCACTTCCACGAGAACCGATTATAAACGTAGGCCGAGAGAAATTCACTACTTTTCCTGTCCTTTCTTTTCATCGAGCGCAAAGAGCATTCGAACTGTCTCTATCCGCGCCTGAAGATCGTCTTTCGTCGTTCGCGGTTCTTTCAGCATAATTGTAGGAGTATGTAAGATCCTATTCATCATCTTTCGAGTCATGTCATCGAAACGAGCGAAATCTTCGGGTGAGAGCTTGCTGCGGTTATGTTCCAGCTCTTCTTTGCGTATGCTTTCGAATTTTTCTCTCAGTCCGGCAATGGTTGGTCCCACTTCAAGTTTTGCAAATAATTGCAGGAAGCTTTCAAATTCCTCGCTGATGATCTCCTTGATCTTCGGGATCTCTGCTTTTCTTTTTTGCTGATTCCGATCAACAATCGAAGACAGATCATCAATATCTTTTAAGAAAACATTAGAAAGCGATGCAATTTCCGGATCGAGATCTCTCGGAACAGCAATATCTATCAACACAAGCGGTACAGAAGATTTCCTATCCCCCAGTGCAGATTCAACATCTGATCTGGTTATTATTAACTGATCACTTCCCGTTGAGCTGATGACAATATCAACCGAAGCCAGCAAATCTGGAATATCATCTAATGGAATAATTTTCGTTGGCGGCAAGGTGACTTCCCGAGCTAGACTATCAAGCATTTTTTGAGCATTCGAGACGGTACGGTTTGCAACAATAAGTTTGCCGATCCTTTTTTCAGTTAAATATCCAGCAGAAAGCTCTGCTGTTTCTCCGGCACCGATAATGAGAGCAGTTCTTTCGCTAAAGTCATCAAATACTTTCCGAGCAAATTCGACGGCTGCATAACTTATTGTTCCAGCCCCTGCTGTGAGATCGGTTTCGGAGCGCACTCGTTTGGCGACCCGAAACGCAGCATGAGCGAATTTCGTCATGAATGTGCCGTTCGATCCTATCTCTTCGGCAATGCGAAAAGAATCTTTTATCTGAGCGAAGATCTGTTGATCTCCTAACACCTGTGAATCGATTCCGGCAATGACATCGAATAAATGCAGGATCGCATCGCAATAGGACAGCCGGGCAAATTCCTTTTTGAGTATATTTCTCTCATCCGTTGGAAGATTTTTTGCTTCCAGTAGAAAATCGATAAGATACTCTGCCGTAAGTTCATCATGAGAGGGGCGGACATACAGTTCAGTTCGGTTGCAGGTTGAGATCAGCAACGCTTCGTCCGTGATCGCTTCTTTAAGGCGAGTAAGAGCACTCCTAATTTCGGATTCAGAAAACGAAACCTTCTCCCGTAACTCTACGGGTACTGCATGATGCGAAAGTCCTATGGCTATTAGCTTCGAGGGCATCTAAAGAAAATTATGGTATTCCGTGCCAAAGGCATTTATGATCGTCATCGAAATAAGTGTCAGCGCAAAACCAGACATCCAGAAAAGTACAAGCTGTCTACCTTCGATCTTCGCAATGCGGCGAATGAAAAGCGTTGAGCCGAAAACCAGCCAGGTAAGTACCGTTGCGATCGTCTTAGGATCGAGTAAATAACTTGTACCCTGTGAAAGAGGCACACTTTTCTTAATAAGTAATGCTCCAAATATAATTGATATGCTCAGGAAAACAAACCCGACGGCCGAAGCACGTATTCCAAAACGTTCTAATCGCCCAAGACTTGGAAGTCCCTGAAAGATTGGACCGAATGTATTCTTTTTCATAGCCCGATAAAGTAGCAGATATAGCGAGCCATAAATAGTAGCAAGAGTAAGTGCAGCATAGCCAAATACAGCACTGGTTACATGAACGTTAAAAAACGTATCACTGAAGATAGGATTCTGAGAAGCAGAAGAGCTATTCGATGACAATGAAGAAATAAGCTGGAATAAAAATGTCACCATAGCAACCATTGTTCCTGTTCCCGCCGATATTTCTTTAGGACGAGGTTCGACAATGATATATGTTACGAGCATCGTAAAAGCGATCAGCGAGAAAAGCTCGTGGCTTGTAGTCAGCAGACAATGACCGGCTAAAATAGTATAAAGCCCAATATACGTGGCATGAAGAATCAGAGTGATAATTATAGCCGGAAATATCCATCCACGCTTTGAATCGGGACGGAGAAACAGGTTAGCAAAACCAAGTAAGAGAGTGCCATAAAGAAAAGGCAAAAGTGCCTGTATGGCGTTACTTATTTGAAGCATCGCGGTAAAAACAACGATTTTATGCTAAACATTTCGTGCCTGCTGGGCAGGGTGTGCCTTTAAGCGGCTGACATAAAAAACCGAAATAACAGCAAAGAAAAGCAGGACAGAATAAAGGAAAATAAATCCGTAACTATCAAGCAGAATTCCTGCAAGAAATGAAAGCAAGATCGGAAACGCAAGCAATGTATTATATAAAGCTGCATAAGTCGTTCTTTCTTTTTGTGGGATAATATCGATCACATAGCTCATTCCTCCGATCGTATATCCGGAATCGACTGCTGCTGCAATTGCAAAAACGATCGTGTATATTTCCTTCTGAATTGGAGCTACCGAGAATATGATAACTAAGAGCGGAATTGCAATTGCAAGTATAGAGGAATAAAACAAAACCGCTTTATTGGAATGCTTTCTCGCCATCTTCGACCAGATATAGTTTGAGATCACCAGTCCGATACATTCCGTCGTAATAAATAATGCAATTTCTGTGGTTTGAAATCCCAATTCTTTTTTAGCAAAGAGAAAAAGAAAGGGAAGTCCTAAAGGAAAAAGCGATAATAGCAACCTGGTCTTTACATAGTAGCGAAACGTGTGGTCCGATCTCAGCAAGGTTACCCCCATTTTTATTTGCTCAGCAAAAGTGCGCTGTTCCATTTTATGCAAGTCTCGCGGCTCACGCATCACGGCCATAAAAAGTAATCCAATTGATGCAATAACAGCCCCAGCTAAAAATACAAAACCATAATTAAGAGGGAATACAGCTGAATTCAGAAGCAAAGAAATTGCATAAGCTCCCACAGTTGCTGAGAGTATGCCTGCCAATGCCATTCTTATTCCTAAAAAAACTCCTCGCTTCTCCGGCCGGATCGCCTTTGCAAGTAGCTCCATAAAGACAACTCCACCTAAACCGGAACACATATAAAATAGCAGAAGAGATAGAACCGAAATGATTAAGAGGAATGATGTACTAGTTGAAAAGATCGTTGCTGCAGCCAGACCAAAAAATAAAATAATACGAAGGACGGTCGAAAGTCTGTACATTGGCATTTTCTGAGGCTTATGCTGTACCCATGAGGATGCCGGGAGCTGAGGCAAATACCAGCCAATGTCCTGGAAGGTTCCGACTATTCCGATCAAGGCGCTCGATGAAGTCAGATGAGAAAAAAAACTCGGAAGAACGGTTGTCCGGGAAATAAACGCGCAGCCTAAATTATAGAATACTCCACTATTGATGCCAAGCAAAAAGTTGTTTTTTTCGACCTTGCTAAGACGTTCTTTGAATTTGCGCTCTGCAGAAGTAATAGGTATGGCTAACTCATCTTCAATCTCTTGCATAATGCCGAATCACTTTCTGATGAGATTGTTTTGTACTAAATATTCCGCTATCTGCACGGCATCGAGGGCCGCACCTTTTCGTAGTTGATCACCTGAGACGAAAATATCGATAGCATTCAGATTGCTGACATCATTTCTGATTCTTCCGACTAATATATCATCTTTTCCTGAAGCAACGAGAGGCATTGGGAAATAATTATTCTCACGGTCGTCTACTACCTTCACTCCCGGAAAATTGGAAAGAGCATTTCTTATTTCATCGATTGGGGGACGAGATGTTTGAAATTCGATATTAATACTTTCACTGTGAGCGCGCATAACGGGTACACGGATACATGTTACCGCAATGGCAATATCCTCATTATGAAGTATTTTCTTTGACTCATGGATCACTTTCCATTCTTCGCCATTGTAGCCTTGCTCGTTAATTGCTGTATTATGACTAAACAGATTGAAAGCAATTTGATGGGGCAGTACACTCGGAATAGCTTTCTTGCCTTCAACAATATCTTTTGTTTGTTCTTCCAGTTCAGCGAGTGCCTTTGCTCCCGCGCCGCTCACTGCCTGATAGGTTGAGATTACTATTCTTTTAATCGGCGATAGCTGAGAGATCGGATAGATTGCCATAAGGGCCACAATAGCTGAGCAATTTGGTACCGCTATTAAGCCTTGATGATCTTTTAGATCTCCTCCATTAATTTCCGGAATAACAAGCGGAACATCCGGCTCCATCCTGAACGCGCTGGAGTTGTCGATAATTATACAACCTGCTTCTTTGGCAACAGTGCGGAATTTCTTTGTTGTCTCACTTCCGGCACTGAAAAGAACTATGTCAAGACCGGAGAACATATCAGTCGAGCTAAGTTCAACCGTTATTTCTTGTCCTTTGCATACTACCTTTTTCCCAACCGAACGTTCACTGGCAAAAGCACGTAGACTTGCATATGGAAAATCTCGTTGTTCTAGGATGCGAAACATTTCCTGACCGACTGCGCCAGTTGCTCCGACAACTCCTAATCTGATATTCTTTTTCTCCATTAACCAACTAACTAATGATATCTTCGACTCGTTCGCGCTCACGAATAATTCGTGCTGAATTTCCATCCACTAAAACTTCGGCTGCTCGCGGACGAAGATTATAATTCGAAGCCAGTACATAACCATATGCTCCTGCGCATAATATAGCAAGCAAATCTCCACGTTCGGCAATTGGTATTTTCCTATCCTTTGCAAGAAAATCCCCAGTTTCACAGATCGGCCCAACTACATCGAAGGTTTTTGAGCTACTATGATTAGAAAGTTTCACGGGGATAATTTCATGATACGCCTCATAGAGGCTTGGCCTCATCAAATCAGACATTGCAGCATCAACGATGACAAAATTCTTCTCGCCATTGGATTTCGTGTATAGTACTTTCGAAATGATTGCGCTGGAATTTGCTATTACTGCTCGTCCAGGCTCTATATTAATCGTGCACCCAGTTTTGGATAAAATTGGTAGAACGGCATTAATGAATTCTTCAAATGAAGGAATTGTGGCTTCACTCTTTTCTTCATTACTGAGCAACGGATGATTGACGACGTTATGATAGTCAACTGCTTGTCCTCCTCCAAAATTGATATGACGAAAAGTTATATTTTCTTTTGTCCTCAGTTCTGAAATAAATTCAACAAGAGACTCTGCGGCTTCAACGAATGGGGGTAGTTCAGTGATCTGCGAACCAATATGAGAATGAATCCCCACGATCTCGATATTTGGGAGTGACTTCGCAATTCGATATGCTTCGAAAGCTCCTTCGAAGGGAATACCGAATTTATTATGCGAAAGGCCAGTCGAAATATAAGGATGCGTCTTGGCATCGACGTGAGGATTAACCCGGATGCAAATTCTTGCCGTTGTTGTTAATTTGCCTGCAATATCATTAACAACCGACAACTCCTGAATGCTCTCAATATCGATTGCGAAAATATTTGAGCGAAGTGCAAGTATAATTTCCTCATTATTTTTTCCGGGTCCATCGAAAGTTATTTTCGCTGGATCGAAACCGGCTCTTATAGCAGCTATGAGTTCTCCGCCGCTAACGACTGACGCTCCGGAACCTTCGGTAGCGAGAATTTTCAGAATCTCTATATTCGAGTTTGCTTTAATCGCATAAGAAACATAGCTATTGCTGCTGCTTTTCTTGATCGCTTCATTGAAGGATCTGAAATTACCCAAGATCTGGTTCTTCGAATAAAGATACAGCGGTGTTCCGTATTGCGAAGCAATATCAGCCACAGACATATCTTCGCAGTAAAGATCAATGCCGCCATCAGAATCACGGTAAAGAAAAGTCGTATCGTTCACGTTAGGATATTGAAGTGAACGTTAGATATTTATGCAGGACTTCCGGAATCTTGACCCGACCATCCGGCTGCTGGTGATTCTCCAGAAAAGCAACCATCAGGCGGGACGTTGCTAGGCCAGAGCCATTTAATGTATGAACGAATTCCGGCTTCGATTTAGGATCGCGCTTAAAACGGATATTCGCCCGGCGTGCCTGGAATGCTTCAAAGTTAGAACAGCTCGAGGCTTCGAGCCATGCTCCTTCGATCGGCGCCCAGACTTCGAGATCGAATGTCTTCGCGCTGGAAAAGCTTGTATCGCCTGTGCAGAGGAGCAGTCTGCGATAGGGAATTTGGAGCTTCTCTAAAATTTCTTCTGCGTTGCGGGTTAGCTTCTCGTGTTCCTCGTAAGAATACTCCGGTAAAGAAAATTTTACCAGTTCAACTTTATTAAATTCATGAACCCGTAAGAAGCCTCTTGTATCTTTACCATAAGAACCCGCTTCTCGGCGGAAACATGCAGTAAAGCCGCAATATTTGATTGGGAGGTCTTCAGCTTTCAATACTTCATCACGATAGATATTCGTGATCGGCACTTCTGCTGTAGGAATAGCAAAGAGATTATCCTCCGGCATATAGTAAAGTTGATCGCGAAACTTCGGGAGATTACCTGTGCCTCTCAAAGATTCTTCATTCGCAAAAAAAGGCGGCATGATTTCCGTGTAGCCATTCTTTTGCGTATGCTCATCGAGCATAAAGTTAATGAATGCCCGTTCGAGCGCTGCGCCTTTTCCTATATAAAGTGGAAATCCTGCGGCCGTGACTTTTGCTCCACGCTTGAAATCGAAGAGATTATATTTCTCCGCAACTTGAAGGTGATCGAGGCCTTTTTTCTTTTCTAAAAGCGAATCGTCATTATTCGGCACCCAGCGTTTAACTTCTTTATTGCCCGAAGCATCCTCTCCTTCGGGTACATCGACATGAGGGATATTCGGAATAGTATCGAGTAATCCGTTGAGCCTCTCTTCGGTTTCGCGAAGCGTTACATCGAGAGTGGTGATCTCATCGCTCGTAATTTTCATTTCGGCAATGACATCATCGGCATTACCGCCCGATTTTTTAATACGCGCAATTTCTTCCGAAACAGTGTTGCGTTTGTTTTTTAATACTTCGACACGAGAGATTATGCCACGGCGGTCGGCATCTAAATAAAGAACTTTATCAATAATATCGTCTGTTCGCTTTGCAGTAATTGCAGAACGGACCTTATCGGTTTCTTCGCGGATAATCTTGATATCGAGCATTATGCTTCAGTTATGAAGGTCTTTCAACAACGAAGTCGGAAAGTTTGCTCCGAAGAATCAAATCAAATTCAAATCATGTTAGCTTTTATCAGATGAAGGTAAAGTTGTTGATTCTGGTTTTGTGGTTAAGTTCGGGCTGTGGGTATTCCAATGGTCCCGCCGTACTCCATGACAAATTTTCTGAAATTCAGACGGAAATTATTAATCCTTCATGTGGTGCATCCAATTCAAGCTGTCATTCTTATTCAACAACCGCAAGTGGATTATCTCTAAAACCTCCTGTTTCATATTATCAATTGATGCATCATATTATCACTTCAAATGCTCCTAAGTATCATGCATTAGTTGTTCCTGGTTTTCCGGATTCAAGTTTTCTCTATGAAGTGGTTTCTGATCCCCAGCTAGGTCCATCCAATCCGATGGGTGTTAGAATGCCTAAGGGTGAGCCATCACTATCCGAAGACCAAATAGCTGCAATTAAAAGCTGGATTCAGAAAGGAGCTTTGAATAATTGATCGGATTTCCTTGTAGCGCGTACGGGAATCGAACCCGTGTACCCGCCTTGAGAGGGCGGTATCCTAGCCGCTAGATGAACGCGCCAATTTCAATTCAAAAATAATAAATCAAAATTAAGAATTTGGACGGCGGTACTACATTTTTTCACTACCAGGGGTTCCTTTTCGAATTTATCCTTAAAATGTGTTATTTTTGTACCGTTAACTATCTCATCTACTATGAAAATAACTTCGTTACGTATTCTTGTTCTTCCGATCTTGTTTTTTCTTGTTCTTTCTTTGTTTTCAAATACCGGTTTTGCTCAGCGTGATCCGAATTTAATCAGCTCCCGGCATTACGTCGGATTTGAAGTCGGAGCAAATTATTCCTGGCTTGGAGGGGCGCAGAATTTTTATTTTCCCTATGCTTATCCTTTTAGCGACGATCCTTTGAATCCTGAAACAGGGAAATTATATTTAACTAATCCTGGCTCGGGATTTGGTTTTCTTCTTGGAGCCACATTAGATCTTTCACTTTCCGATTTTTTTGGAATCGCGGCAAAAGTTGATTTTCACCAGCATTCAACAAATGTATCTGAAACAGAAACATTCAGCTGCCCTGATCTAGCTGGGAATCCCGGTTCTGCGAATCTTCTTTCCACATTTCATACATCGACTTCCTATATTGGCCTCGATCTTCTCTTGCGCCTACAGTTTGTACCAAACAGTTGGTATGGACTATTAGGCGTAAACTTTAGCTCACTCTTGAATGACCGAGTTTCCGGCCACGAGACCATTCTAAGTTCGACTAACGATTGCCAGTTTCTTTTTTTACCATCCAATGATACGACAGGTGTTCGTGAAATAGACATCCCGGATCAGAAAAGTAATAATTATTTCAGCTCATCTCAATTGGCTTTCAAACTTGGAGCGGGAACATTCATTGAACTTGGTACAAGCCATTGGGTGCTTGTTCCCGAACTGCAATTGGCAGTTCCGCTTTCTGAATTTATTGCCGATGCTTACCGCAACGCTTATGCAGTTTCTACCCCACCGGCGACTGCTCCTAAGCAATGGTATGTCCAATTAACACTTGGTCTTAAATTCCCATTCGGAGCAATGAGCAAAGCCGATATGGAAAAGGAATACGTCAGCGACAATCCCGCAGCTACTTCGGAGGAAGGCTACGCCCACTTAAAAGGCAAAGTTACCGACCGCAAAACCGGCAAACCGGTGAAGGCAGGTGTAACGGTTACCGATCTGAACAGCAATGAGGTCGTCTCAACAACGAAAACCGATAACGATGGCGAATATGATGTTCGTGTCAAAGCTCCCGGCAGATATTCCGTTACTGCAGATGCCGATGGGTATCTCTTCGGTTCGGCATTATATGAAGTCGATGGAGATGGCAGAATTCTTAAAGGAAATCATAATATTCAACTCGATGAAGCATCGGGTAGAACCCGTTTGCTGATCTTCTTTGACTTCAATAAGTCTGATCTTCAGAGGTCTTCCTATCCTGAACTTGAACGTGTCGTTCATTTGATGAAAGCTAATCCGACAATGGAAGTAGAGATCGCAGGCTATACCGATTCAAAAGGAACTGATGCTTATAATCTCGATCTTTCCAAGAAACGTGCCGATGCAGTCAAAGAATATTTATTACGCAATGGCATTGCCAGTAATCGTATTACTGCTAAAGGCTATGGCAAAGATAATCCGATCTCAACCAATGATACTGAAGAGGGAAGAGCCGATAACCGCAGAGTGGAATTTGTGGTATTACATAAATAATGAGGAACGGCGGACTGAGAGTCCGCCACACTAATTCAAACTTAAAATTCGACACTCAAAACTACTACAGGATTCTCTTTCCCATACTGCTTGCAATCAAGTCGGCAGCAAATTCGGCTCCGGCATTCTTATTATCTAGGATAGGATTAACTTCAGCAATTTCAAACGAGGACATATATCCTGATTCCGCTATCGCTTCCATAATCAAATGTGCTTCACGGTAGCTCAGCCCTCCGGGGACGGGTGTTCCAACTCCTCCTGCAACAGTCGGATCGACGGAATCCAGATCGAAGCTGACGTGAAGATGATCGACTTTCGCCCGCATCGAAGATAGTACCTTCGCAATGATGCGGTGAACTCCGTATTTATCGAGATCGGTCATCGTATAGGCTTCGATCTTCAGTTTCTTGATCACCTTCACTTCACCCGGATCGAGTGACCGAAGTCCGATCATGGAAATCTGATGCGGTGCAAGGGTCGTGAAATCGCCGCCGACTTTCGTTAATTCCGGCGCTCCGAATCCGAGCGAGACTGCAACCGGCATTCCATGGATATTGCCACTTGGCGAAGTTTCAGGAGTATTGATATCGGCATGTGCATCGATCCAGATCACTCCGAAGCGCTTCTTATGTTTCTTGCAATGATTTGCAATTCCGGCAATCGTGCCGATCGCCATCGAGTGATCGCCCCCTAAGACTATGGGGAATTCGTCGCGGTCAAGAGATGCTTCGACCTCACGCGCCAGATCGGAACAGGCATCGGCGATCTCATGAAGATAGCGGAGTTTCGGATTTTGAACCTCTACGACTTCTGGATTTTTAATATCGATGTCGCCGGCATCGGTTACATTATAGCCAAGCGCTGCGAGCTTTTCCCCAACTCCGGCAATGCGCAGCGCCGAAGGTCCCATATCCACTCCGCGCCGACCGGCTCCTAGATCCATCGGAAAACCAATGATCCGTACAGTCCAATCCTGATTTGCTTGCTTTTTCTTCTTAATTTCTGCCATATCCGGAGTTTTGGCATAGCTAAGGATTCGCCTGCAGAATTAGTTTCACTATAAATTCTTCTCATCGCTTTTTCTCTGGCACTCAAAAAAGCTTATTTCATCAATTTTTGATATAAATAAAAAAGGCTTGCCAATGGCAAGCCTTTGTATTTTTCGATCAAAGATAAACTATCGTACAACTACTATCTTCCCAGCTTCGCGTTTATCGCCGGCGGTTAGTTCGTAGTAGTATATTCCTGCCGGTTTGTTTGAAGCATTCCAGAGTATATCGTAGTTTGAAGGAGCTAACGTGCCAAGCTTCATCGAGGATTCTTCTAATCCCGTTAGTCCGAAAACTTTCAGTGAGACATCTGCAGAGTTTTCAAGCGTAAAATGAATGTGTGCTTCGCCTGAAACCGGATTCGGTGAAACTGTGGTATGAAATTCTGATGCATTTGAAGGAGAGACAGAACCTTGCTGCTGAACTCCTGTTACAAAACTCCATACCGCACTGGGAGCGCTCCAGCCTTTTTCATTTTTGTATCTTACTCGCCAGTAATAGGTCGTATATTGAACTAATTGGTCTGCGAAAACAATACCGGGCGAGGTTGCAAAAGAAACACTGTCGCTAACTACTGTTGTAGCGAAGGTTTTAGAGGTCGAGACTTCCAGCCAGTAAATATCTACAAAACCATCACCCTCACCCCAACTGAAATGTACATCATTACCTGCGCCTACATCCGATTTATCAATCGGCGAAACCAAAGTAAGGCCGCCGGAAGGGTGAACAACGGTAAATGTAGCCGGTGCAGAATATGCCCCCCAGCCAACTTCATTCTGTGCCTGAACACGCCAGTAATAGGTCTGTCCATTGGTAAGTGAATTATACTGTTTCGATGTCGTTGTTAATGTTTGATCGTCAATGAGCAATGTTTTGAAATTTAAATCGGTGGAGAGTTGAAGATGATAATGCTTTGGAGCAGGTGTCAGTGCCTTCCACTTAAAGATCACAGTATCGCTCGGAACATCGGAAAGAGGTGAGGTGAGGGACACGGGTGCAGGATATCCGGTAGAGCCTTGTATGAAATCTACTTTAACATTTTCATTATCCGGTGTTACCGAATGGGATATGTCTGCAGTAAGTGGTCCGCCGGATGCTGTAAGAGTGATCGATCCTCCACCATCAACCGGTATTGTATAAGCACCGGAAACACCGGTTACGGCAGTCCATCCGTTTGAAGCAGTTATGGTAACTCCTGAAAGCCCTTCTCCCATTGTATAAAAGTTATCGTGGTCATCATCACCATAGACGACTCCTGTTATGAAGTAACTGTTTGCATTTCCGAAATCAATGGTTGTTATCGTAGGCCCTACATCGGTGCCGCCACTTCCTCCATGAATAAGGCCGATTCCGATCTCGGTATAGAACGTACCGTTTTCTTCAAAATTCATAATGTTTTTACGATGACCTAATACTCCTACGTTATTCGGACCCCAATCAATCAGGAAGGTTTGCTCGATCGCAAGCGGTATAGTACCGTAAGCAAAAATATTTTCTCCGACGTAACCACTGCTATATCCGTTTCTCGAAGTGCGGTCAGGAACAGTAGAGCCGTCTTTTCCGGTATGATCCTGATAATTATTGGCGAGCATATCCTGGCTATGCTCTAAAGCAGCAGCTTTAAGATGTTCATTAAACGCTAGAGGCGGACGAGCGGGATATGTTGCAAAATCTGCTTTTAATTGCGCTCTGGTTTCCGCAGCATTTTTCCCAAGCCAAAAGTCCCATCCTGATGAGACATCTGGATCGGTAGTTGAAGATACTCGGATACCTTCAGCTGTAGGATTAGCACGCGCGCGGTTAATAAGTTCGAGGAGATAGGTCTCTTCATTTGAGGGATCTCCAATGGTATAGACACCCTTTTGTTGCATAGGAGCTGTGAGATGTTTGCTGGATAGCTTCTGGTACTGTCCTTTTGCAACAACAGCTGGAGAAGGGGCTATATGAATTCCCTGAGAATGTCCAGCGACAATTCCGACAAAAAATACAATTATTGAAAGAAAAATGTAACGAATTTTCATGCTAATAGAAAATAAATTGCAATAACTAAATAATAACTGATAAAACCCTTGAATTGTTCAAAAGTTACAGAATTTGAGATATATTCCTATTGAAATAGTGTCCTTCCCACGAAGGTGGGAATCCAGATTGGTATCAGAGTAGAAAGCCCAGATTCCAGTTTAGTGAGAAAGACATCTCTTCTTACTTTTATTACAACAACGCTACTATTTTTTCCTTCTCTCGAAATTCAACTCCGTATATTCGTGTTACAGGAGGACTTGTTATTTTCTGATTTCTTGGAAAAGACTTCATCTTCGCGTTGTTTTTTGAGTTGTACATTTTTGTATTCCACATGAAAAAAATATTCAAGCAGATAGCATTCATATTTCTATTGACCTTTACCTTTCAGATGTTCGGCTGCGGCGGAGCCGATGTTCAGAGCGCAAAGCTCTACCGTCAGCAAAGGGATTATAAGAGAGCTAACGCCATGCTCGAGCAGGCGCTGAAATCCGACCCGCAGTCGGATGAAGGCTGGGCGTTATACATGCTTAATCTTTATGATTTGAATCAGTATGAAAAAATATCCGAATATATCGACACAGCACGTACCTATGCTTTCAAGAACCGGGCAATGGTTGAGTTAGTCGGACATAATACCTGGGTAAATCTTTACAACGGAGGCGTCAATGCTTTTCAGCAGAACCCGGATAGTAAAGAGCAACAGCAGGCCGCCATCGGTTTGCTCGAATCAGCTAAGAAACTTGCTCCGGATCAGCCGGAAACCTACGAAGTTCTTGGCGATGTCTATTATGCTGCGGGCGATACCGCAAAAGGAATTGCCACCTATCAGGAGGCATTGGCACATGTCCGCACCGTGCACGATCAGGGTGTAGCGCTTGGATTACGCATGCGAATGGAGCCTTCGGAAGTGGAAACCGCAGTCGGAGGCTCTCCTTCGAAAGATACTGCATTTGTATATTATGGCTCCGATAGCGTACGAGTCTATAGTTACCGTTCGAACGACGGATTCTTTTACTTCGAGCGCGCTCCGAAACCACCTCGCAAATGGCAGCTTACCGGATGGCGTTTCACGAACATTCAGGATGTAGGTCTTCTTCCAATGCGTGTCTCGACTGCTCCCTATCAAGCGATCGGAAATTATTATTATAATAAAGGCAATGCAGTGCTCGCTTCGAATAAAACGAAAGCCGAAGAATATTACATAGATGAAGCAGTGCCAATGTTCATGGCGATACAAAGCCTCGATCCATCAGATGAAAGAGCATTTGCTTTGATCACCGATATATTTACGAAACTCAAACAGCCGGAAAAGTTGAAAGCTGTTTATGAAAAAATGCTGAATTTGCGCCCTTCTAAATCAATGTATGTCGCTTATGGTGCAACGCTTTCGAATTCAGGTGACTTTGAAGGTGCTATCAGTTCTTTCGAAAAAGCTCTTGCACTGGATCCTGCATACGGCATTGCTCTTTATGATCTTGGTGCGACTTACAGAAGTTGGGCTGCAGCGGAGCAGAAGAATCAACCGCCTCCTCCGCCAGTCGATAAGAAGAATCCGAAGCCTCCTCCTCAGACCAACGACCCTGTTCGGACGAAGCTTGAAAAATCAACCGATTATTTCGAGCGCGATATTGCCCTCAATAAAAAAGATTACAATGCATATTTTAATTTGCTTGACAACTATGATATTCTTGGCAAAAAAGAGAAAATCGCTCCTATGGTTGCAAATCTTGATGCCATGAAAAATACCGACGCAGCAAAAGAGGTTGAATTTTGGGATACCCTCGGAAAAATATATGTCCGAGTAAACCGAGCTGAAGATTCTGCTAATGCATTCAAAAAAGCAGATCAAATGCGCGGTAAATAATATTTACTTATAAAACAAATAAAACAAATGGATGATCCACAGCAGCAGCAGGGACAGCAGTTACAAATCGAATTAGGTGAAAAAGAAGCAGAAGGAATATATTCTAATCTTGCAATCATTACCCATTCGCCAGCCGAATTTATTATAGATTTTACCCGTGTAACTCCCGGTGTGCCGAAAGCAAGAGTGCTTTCGCGAATTATCATGACTCCTCAGCACATGAAACTGCTGATCGGTGCCATGAAAGAAAACATCGAACGTTACGAAGGACAATATGGCGATATTCGTGTCGAAGGACAGGCTAATCATCCGTTTGGGTTTCGTACCGGTCCGGTTCAAACACCGGGTGGAAATACCGGCGGGCCAGATAAAGTACATTAATTATTTATGGTAACACTCACAGCTCTCTTCAAGAAACCCGAAGATCCGGAAGCTTTCGATAAGCATTATAATGAGACCCATTCTCCACTGATGCAAAAAGTACCCGGACTGCGGAAAATGCAGGTCACTCGTTTTTCAAAAATGCTCACTCCTCCTAATGCCACGCTTGCTGATCAGCCTTATCTCGAATGCATTATGTATTTCGATGATAAGGACTCATTCAAAGCTGCGATGGCATCGGAAGAAAATAAAGCAGCTGGAAGTGACCTGATGAGTTTTGCCGGCCCTATCGTATCGATGTGCATCGGAACCTCTGAAGATATTCCTCTATAATTATGGCTCGCACAAGAACAACTCAAGAGCTTAATCCTTACCAGGAAAAGCGCAGCTATAATTTTTCTCATATACTCTACGAGAAAAATGACTATACTGCAACGGTAACCATTAATCGGCCTGAAGTCCTCAATTGCCTGAACCTCACAACGCTTCGCGAGATGATTACGGCATTTGAAGATACTGCCTGGGATGATGATATTGCAGTACTTGTCATCACCGGAGCCGGTGAAAAAGCATTCTGTACGGGAGCCGATCTCAAAGAGCAGGAAGAATTTTTCGTCGGTAATCCGAATGATTATTATAAGTGGATGAGAGTCTTCATCGAAATGCATGAAGCTCTTCGTAATATCGGCAAGCCGACTATTGCAAGACTCAATGGTATCGTCGTCGGGGGTGGAAATGAAGTGAATCTCTCCTGCGATCTTGCAATTGCTGCTGATCATATTTTTATTAAGCAAGTGGGCGCTGCCAGGGGCAGTGTTGCCGCTGCCGGTGCGACGCAATGGCTTCCGCTAACAGTAGGTGATCGCCGCGCCAGAGAAATTCTATTTCTCTGTGAAGAGATCCCGGCACAGAAAGCTTTGGATTGGGGATTGGTAAATCAGGTTGTCCCCAAGGCCGATCTCGATGCAGCTGTTGCTGTCCTTTGTGAGAAATTATATAATAAACTTCCCGAATGCCTCCGCTACACCAAGCAGAATCTTAATTTCTGGAAAGACCTAAGCTGGCATACAACGATCGGTCATGCTCGCGATTGGCTTTCTATCCATAATCTTTCCGATGAAGTAACTGAAGGGATTTCTTCTTTTAATGAAAAGAGGGATGTGAACTATAAGAAGATCCGCAGGAAAAATAAATCGTAATAGTCATTCTCAAATAAAAAAAAGTCCGCATCAGCGGACTTTTTAAGTTTCTGACTCGAAAAAATTAATTCAGAGTATGAGAATTATCGGCAACCGATGAACCTTGAGATTCGTCTACAGGAAGCTTTTCAGTGATCTTCTGTTTGCTGGTAACAGCAGCGTCTGCAGTATTAGTGAAGAGTCTCTTTGCAAAGAGATATTTCTTCGACCAATACTCGCTTTCAAGTGATGCTACTGTTACACCGCGAGATGATTGTGCATTGGCAAAATATCCCTCGCCGACGTAAATACCGACATGGGTAACAGGAGCATAGCGCGCCGTTTTGAAGAATACCAGATCTCCGAATTTCAATTCCTTCTTCGAAACAGACTCGCCGAGCGTGGATTGCTCGACTGCTGTCCGGGGAAGCTCGACATTGAAAGATCTGCGGAATACCTCACGGGTGAATGCAGAGCAATCGATACCTTCGCGGCCTGCTCCGCCGAAGCGGTAGCGGGTGCCGACCCAGTCGATGATATGCTGCATCACATCAGTCCGGCTGGAAGCGATTTTGGGATCTCCCGATTCGAATAAGGTGAAATCCATCTCGCGGGATTTCAGAACATCAGGATCGGTAGAAGCCGACGCATTGCGTGCGGCTAGGAAGTTATCTAAAGAGACGTCGCTATTATCTTCAGCGCGCTCTTCCTGGTCTGCCTGGGCCATATCGGCAAGCAAAGTAGCAGAAAGGAGAGTATCAGAACCCGCTGGAGCGTTCTCTTCCGGGAGAACTTCCACGCTGGCTGCCGATTTTAGTTGTTCGATGATTGCCGTCTTTTCGCTGCCGGTGAGCGGTCGTGAGGCTGGGCGATGATGTTTCGAAGAAAACTTCGCATGGCGTTTATGAGAAGCGCTATGAGAGGTCTTTCGCACCGCTTTGCCGCTCCGACGGGTACGGGCTTCGCTATTCGATGAACTGAAGGCGCTGAATACAAAACTCAACACTATCAAGACGACGAACAACGATCCCTTCCTCAGAGTGCTTTTGAGCATAGGCTAAGAATACGTTAGTAAGTGATTGATTTATAATGAACTATTGTTTATCTGACGACCGATGACCATCAAATAACTAGTCCAAATTCTGTTTAGTACAGAATACAGACTTACAAATATAAGAAATTATTATGCCGAACCTTCTAAAAACGAAAATTTAACTTCAAAGCTAAAGAGGAGATAGAGGGAGTTATAGATTTTTCAGTGGATGAGTTTTACGTAAAAAAAGTAACAATGTTTCTGAATTTTAGCAACTTGTCAATATCTCAACTGCTTTAGGATAGGAGATGGTAAAAAGTAATTCTCCAAAGGTTGATGTTCATGTTCTTCCTGCGGGATTCTATTAAGTAACAGTTACAGATGGAGGGAATCAGAAGACCATAACATTTGTCAAGCAATAGGATGACTATCTTTCCCACCCTCTCTTTTAGAGCAGGGTTTATTATTTTAAATTCGAAATAGTTAATCCCTTCACTTCGTAAATTTGTACTTTCACATTCGTCAGCAACACGAGGAAGTTTGTTACATCTTGCAGTTTTTGCATCCGGACAAGGCACGAATTTAGCAGCAATTTATGATAGCATTCTTTCGGGAAAGCTCACCGGCGTTGAATTATCTTTAGTACTTTCGAACAATTCGCAATCTGGCGCAATTGTTTTTGCAAAAGAAAAGTCGATACCCTTCATCCATCTTTCGCTCTTACAAGTGGGCAATGATGAAAAAGAATTTGAAGAGAGAATGCTGAAAGTACTTTCCGGTGCAAACATAGATCTGATAGTCTTAGCGGGGTATATGAAAAAACTTCCGTCAGAAGTGGTAGAAAAATATAGAGGAAAGATTTTAAATATACATCCGGCTCTTTTACCGGAATTCGGTGGAGAAGGAATGTATGGTTTGAATGTCCACAAGGCAGTGCTCGCAGCTAAAAAAAAAATATCAGGCGCTTCGGTACACTTGGTTGAAGGAGAATATGACTCAGGAGAAATTATTTTGCAGGAAACCTGTTCAGTGTATGAAACTGATACTCCTGAAATTCTAGCAGAACGTATAAGAAGCATCGAACACAACATATTGCCTCTGGCGATCCAAATTGTCGCCGATAAAATAAATGATTGAAAATATTACCATTACAACTGCACTTCTGAGTGTATCCGATAAAACGGGCTTAAAAGAATTAGCAACTGCCTTACAAAAGCATGGTGTAGAACTTTATTCCACTGGTGGAACAGAGAAATTTCTGCGAGATAATGGCTTCCCTGTAAAAAGTGTAAGCGATCTTACCAATTTTCCGGAGATGATGGGTGGCAGAGTGAAAACATTGCATCCGATGGTTCACGGCGGTCTTCTCTTTCGGCGGGATATCCCGGAGCATGGGCAGCAAGCAGAAGAGCATAATATAAAAGCCATCGACCTTTTAGTGGTAAATCTTTATCCCTTCGAGGCGACGGTAGCAAAGCAGGACTCTACTCATGAAGAGATAATCGAGAATATTGATATCGGTGGGCCTGCAATGCTTCGGAGTGCCGGTAAAAATTATGAAGGTGTTGCCCTCCTGACAAGTCCTTCCCAATATCCGGATTTCATTTCGAATATTGAAAAAAACAAAGGATCGGTTTCCCATTCATTACGTCTCAAACTTGCGGCAGAGGCATTCGAACATGTTGCTGAATATGACAGGGCAATCGCAGATTATTTTATAGGCAGTAAAAAAATATCGCTTCGTTATGGAGAAAACCCCCATCAAAGTGCTACTGTAAATGGAGGTTCGCTTGGTAAACTCTATCATCAGCTGTGGGGAAAAGAATTATCCTATAATAATTATCTTGATGCCTCGGCATCACTTGCTCTTATATCGGAATTTCTCGATTCCGATAAAACGGTCGTCGGAATTATTAAGCATACGAATCCCTGTGGAATTGCTGAAGGCGAGAATGTATTGGATGCTTTTGAAAAAGCATTTGCAACCGATACCGAAAGCCCTTTTGGTGGAATTATCGTAATGAACATGGTATGTTCGGAAGGGCTTGCTTTGCGCGTGAATGAGTTTTTCAGTGAAGTTATTCTTGCTCCTTCCTATGACGAGAAAGCTCTCGAAATTTTAAAAAAGAAAAAAGACCGCAGGTTGTTGACGTTTGATCCTGAAGAATTAAAAAATCAAACAAAGCAAGGGAAGGATTTGCGTTCGATCATCGGAGGCGTATTGGAACAGGATATCGATAGTCAGCTTTTTTCTAATGCTGAATTGAAATCAGTAACTAAGCGTCAGATATCGGAATCCGAGCGAAGCGGATTACTCTTTGCATGGAAAATTTGTAAGCACGTAAAGAGCAATGCAATTGTTTATGCCCTTTCGGAGAATGGGTTTGCTCGAACGCTCGGAATCGGCTGCGGACAGACATCGCGTGTTGCGTCAAGCCGTCTTGCAGTTGCAAATGCTACACGATTTGGACATTCGCTTCAAGGCTCATTTGTTGCAAGCGATGCATTCTTTCCATTTGCCGACGGACTGATCGAAGCTGCCGATGCCGGAGCTATTGCTGTCATTGAACCCGGTGGTTCGGTGCGGGATGAAGAAGTCATCCGCGCCGCCGAAGAAAGAAATATCTCTCTTGTAATGACCGGCACCAGGCATTTTAAACATTAAAATTTTTTCGATACTCACAACTCTCTCAGATAGTAATGCTCAATCTTTTTAGCGCCGATATTGCGATCGATCTTGGAACGGCCAACACGCTGATCTATATGAAGGGCAAAGGCATCGTCTTGAACGAGCCTTCAATTGTTGCCTACGACACGACAACCAAAAAACTTATTGCGATCGGCCGCGAAGCTCAGGCAATGCTTGGCAGAACCCATCGTGATATTCAGACCATCCGTCCGATGAAAGATGGTGTTATTGCCGATTTTGAAATCGCTGAAGGCATGCTTCGTGCTCTTATCCGCAAAGTACATCCATCATGGCTTCCATCTAGAAGAATTATTATTAGTGTTCCGAGCGGCATTACCGAAGTGGAAAAGCGTGCCGTTCGCGATTCGGCCGAACATGCGGGAGCGAAAGAAGTCCACTTGATCTCCGAGCCGATGGCGGCCGCTATTGGTATCGGGCTTGATGTCGATGCACCGGTTGGAAATATTATTATTGATATTGGCGGCGGCACAACGGAGATCGCTGTTATCGCATTAAGCGGAATTGTTAATCAGGAATCATTGCGAGTCGCCGGCGATGAACTCTCCGATGCTGTAGTCCTCTTCTTCAAGAAAAATTATAATATGCTCATCGGAGAGCGTACTGCCGAACTGATCAAATGTCAGGTCGGAAGCGCTATGCCTCTTGAGGAAGAATTGATGGTTGAAGTGAAGGGACGTGACATGGTCGCCGGAATTCCGAAAACTATTGAAGTGAGTTCAATTGAAGTCCGTCAGGCATTAGCCGAACCCGTCAATCAAATTGTCGAAGCTGTTAAGCGTAGTCTTGAACGTACACCTCCGGAGCTTTCGGCTGATATCCTCGATCGCGGTATGATGCTTTCCGGTGGAGGAGCATTGCTCAAAGGTCTGGATGAACGCCTGCGTTTGGAGACGAATTTACCTGTCCATGTTGCAGAAGATCCTTTAACTGCAGTTGTTCGCGGGACAGGAAAAGTATTAGAAGAACTTCCGAAATTTATGAGGGTTCTTTTGAAAAGCAAGCGTTATTAAATTAATTAGATGAATAGTCGAGGCTAATGCGCCGACTCTTTAATTTCTTCATACTTTTTAAAGAATATGTCGTTCTGACGGCTCTTGTTTTTCTTTCCTTCTTTTTTATGGCGTTATCGAGGACAAATGAAGTCCAACCCTTGCGAGCAATGACGACGGTGCTTGTTGGCTCACTTCAATCACTTTATTCATGGATTCCAAACCCGGTTGCTTTAAATAGAGATAATGAAGAGCTTCGCAAACGAAATATTCTGCTTTCTTCGGAGCTTGCTCAATTTCGCCGCGCTAAAGGAGAGAACGATGAATTGCGAAAACTTCTTGGATTAAAACCCCGCCAGGATTGGAAATTATTGGCAGCCGAGATCGTCGGTAAAACTTCCATCGGAGACCGGAATATGATCACGCTTTCTGTTGGGGATAACGCAGGAGTCAAAAAAGAAATGGCCGTAATGACCGATGGCGGGCTTATTGGCAGGGTCTATTCGACGAGTGGCGGCTTTAGTCTAGTTGAAGGGTTATTCAATCGCGACATGCGTGTAGCCGTAAAGATCGCCAGATCACGAGTCGATGGTATCTTAGGATGGGAAGGTGGAGATGAGCTTGTCGTTCGCAACGTTCCGAAAGCTCTCGATGTAAAAGAAGGCGATCTTGTTGTAACCAGCGAATATTCTACCTTCTTTCCTTCGGAAGTACCGGTGGGGACGATCACGCGGCTTGAACCCGAGCCGAATTCCTTATTCCGTAAAATCTTTGTAATGCCGGCAGCACATCCATTCCGAGTAGAACATTGCTATGTCGTTTTGAAGGATGAAACGTTAGAGCATGAAAAGTCTCTATTGGAAACAAAAGCGGCAGATGAAATCAAGAAGAAAAGCGATCTCGGAAAAAAGAAAAAAAATCAATAACACGTGCCATATTTAGTAGAATCGGGAATTGGTTTGCTAATCGTGATCATTCAGGTCTTGGCAAGCCGCTTTCTTTCCTTTGGAGGAGCGATGCCCGATCTGAGTGTGATCTTTTTAGCGTTCATCATTATTACTCGCGGACAATTCGCTGCTCAGATAGCAGGATTTCTTTTAGGATTCGCGCTTGACGTTTTTTCCGGAGGCACGCTCGGCGCTCATGCTCTTTCATTAACGCTCGCCGGATTTCTCATGGGATATTTTTATGCAGAAGAAATGGAGAAGCAGCGCCTCAGAAATTGGCCATTCCTGCTTTTTGTTTTTGCAGCTTCAGTAATATCCAATCTTGTTTATTATTTTTTCTTTACTGCTGGCAGCGGAATGAAGTTCACAGAATACGCTACAAGCCACGGCGGGCTTGCAACGGTTTATACGGTAGTGTTCGCAATCATCCCGATGTGGTATTGGTCCCGTCGTCCGCTTTATTAAAATAATTCCGAATTACGATTTACGAGTTAAGAATCTGCCGTATTTTTGTAAATAAAAAATTTCTTGTATGGGGAAATTAATTCTGCTGCGTCACGGAGAATCCGAATGGAATTCTGAGAACCGCTTCACCGGTTGGATCGATATCGGCTTGACCGAAAAAGGTAAGAAAGAAGCATACGAATCCGGAAAGCTCTTCAAAGATATTCCCATCGACTTTGCTTTCACATCTGTGCTTAAGCGCGCGATCGATACACTTACAGAAGCTTTGCGCGGAGCCGATCAGGAGTTAGTACCTGTGGCAAAGGACGCTGCGTTAAACGAAAGGATGTATGGAGATCTTCAAGGACTCAACAAAGCTGAGACAGCAGAGAAATTCGGAGCAGAGCAAGTAAAGATCTGGCGTAGGAGTTATGATGTTGCCCCACCGAACGGAGAAAGTCTTAAGGATACTGCTGCAAGAACTTTACCTTATTTCGAAAAGAATATTTTGCCATTAGTGAAAGAAGGAAGAAATGTTCTCATCTCCGCTCACGGCAACTCTCTTCGTGCAATCGTTATGGACCTCGATAAGCTCTCGAAAGAAGAAGTGATCGAACTCAACATTCCAAATGCTGTGCCGATTCTTTATGAGATTGATCGAGAAGGGAAGATAGAATTGAAGAGAGAATTAAAGTAGTATTTCCCTAATCATTCCTCTTCCACGCTTCTCCGAATCTTCCGGAGAATCTGGATTGCGAGGCGTAGATACGTTTAGTGGCGCCAATGGCAGAGAGGCGTTCTTCGACGATATGATTTGCGGCTTCGTTTGTCGTTATACCAAGCTCCTGAGAACGCGATAGGATTTTCTTTACTGTATTATAAATATTTTCGGCTTGCTTTAATGCTCGGGGTTGGGAATAGCCTTCAAGTTCTGAAGCTACATTAATAAGCCCACCGGCATTAATGACATAATCAGGTGCATATAGAATTTCTTTTTCAGCCAGGAGTTTAGAGTGCTTTTCCTCGTTTCCCAATTGATTATTAGCAGGGCCGGCGATGATTTCGCATTTAAGCTTGCCGATTGTTTGATCGTTAATCACTCCTCCAAGCGCCGCCGGAGCAAAAATATCGCAGTCCGTATCGAAAACTTCATCGGCGCCGATGACTTTTGCGCCGGTATCTCTGGCAACCTGCTTTGCCTTTTCGGCATAAATATCAGCAATGAAAACTTTAGCTCCTGCTTCAGCTAAATGTTTCGCCAGCGTTGAAGCAACATGCCCGGCGCCTTGAATAACTACTCGCTTGCCTTCAAGAGAGTCGTTTCCATAGCGAACATTTGCACAGGCTTTAATACCGCAGAACGAACCGTAGGCAGTTACAGGAGATGGATCGCCGGAACCCCCAAGTTCAAAAGGTATTCCAGTTACGTACTTTGTCTCATGGAAAATATGAACCATATCATTGACTGAAGTACCTACATCTTCAGCGGTAATATATCTTCCACCAAGCCCTTCGATAAATCTTCCGAAGGCGCGGAAAATCTGCTCAGTTTTTTGAGTATGAGGATCGCCGATGATGACTGCTTTACCTCCTCCAAGATTCAATCCGGCTGCAGCAGCTTTATAAGTCATTCCGCGGGAGAGGCGAAGGACATCATTTAACGCTTCATAATCGCTTGCATAAGTCCACATTCTGGCGCCGCCTAAGGCTGGGCCTAGCGTCGTATTATGGATTGCAATAATTGCCCGGAGGCCGGAGTGTTTATCCGAGCAAAAAACTACTTGTTCGTGGTCCCGTTCAGTCAATAATTCAAATATCTCCGGTCTCTCAGCGGCTTCGGGTAATGCAATATCATGAGAAGTTTTGCCGTTAGTCATGGCTTGTGAGATCGGTGAAGCAGTAGTTTTTACGACGGACATTATATCGGTGTGCTTGAAAGTAGAATGTTATGAGAAGAAAGGCGAAACTGCGGACTTCGCCATATTTCGCCATAAAACGAATATGAATATATGCCCGTTCCTTCATATTCTTAATGAAAAGGGTATACATAATTACCGAACTAATTTAACTGGAATTCTTTTTACTTCTGAGATTTTTACGTACAAATTTTTCACCCATGAAGAATCTTTCTCTCTTTTTCGCAGCGATCTTTTTTGCAGCGATTTTTAGTTCTTGCAAAACCGATAGTCCTTCGCAGGTCATTGATAACAGCAAGAAGCCGAGTTTCCAGTTACTCGAGGAAAAAGTACTAACTCCAACTTGTTCTGGATGCCACACGGTCGGCTCTATGTATGCTCTGGAATCGGGCCTTGTCTTGGATACTTCAGTAGCCTATGCTAGTCTTGTGAACGTTAAAGCTCATGAATCTCATGCTTCAGCCGATGGACTTATTCGTGTCGTTCCTGGTTCTGCCGATAGCAGTTTTCTTTATATGAAACTTCATGAACTCCCAAACGGAAAAGAATACGGAAGCCACATGCCTATCGGATATAGATCGCTCACCATCGGGCAGCAGCAATTTATCAAAGAATGGATCAATGCAGGAGCTTCAAAGACTGCAATAGTGCCTGCTTGCCTCCCCTCATTGCTCGATGATACAACTTATTATGCAGAGGCAGCATTTACGCCGCTCGCTCCTCCGGCACCCGGAACAGGTTTCCAGATAACCACAGGAAAGTTTGATGTTGCAGCAAACTTCGAGCGCGAGATCTTTGTGTATAAGCAATTAGGGAATCAAGACCCGATCTATATCAATCACATTCATACCAAGATGCGGCCTAATAGCCATCATTTAGTTCTCTACACATTTCCACAATCGAGTCAGAATATCCCTCCCTATAATACCATTCGCGATCTGCATTTGCCTAACGGAACGGATAATTTTAATGTGGAAGTAGAAATGCAGGATCACATCTTTGTCGGCGGTTCCATGGTTGAAGAAGGTGATTACTGGTTTCCGCCTGGAGTTGCACTTCCTTTAGAAGCAAATGTGGGAATAGACTTCAATACACATTTTATTAACCGGACATCGAATGTCATTCCCGGCGAGTGCTATGCAAATATTTATACGGTTGATCCCGCCAATGTTCAGAATATTGCTTATCCGATGTTCAGCTATTCTCCGAACATTACACTTCCACCACATCAAGAAACGACGGTCAGTGATAACGCTATTTCCAACACGGGTTTTAGCCCTGTTCACGTTTTTATGCTCACATCGCATAATCATGAATGGGGAAAAAAATTCCAGATCTATATAACAGGTGGCAAACGAAATGGAGAACTTGTTTACGAGAACACGGATTGGTCACATCCTCTGATCAAATCTTTCGACCCTCCGATCGTATTGAATCGGGGAGAAGGAGTGAAAAGTGTGGTAACGTATTTCAATAATACTTCTAAAACTATTAGTTTCGGACTGAAAAGCACCGATGAAATGGATGTGATCTATGGGTATTATTATTAGATCATTCCTCTGAGAATTTCAGGGACGTTCAACAGAGCTTCACTGAGTTTTTCCGGATATTTTCCGCCGGCCTGAGCGAAGTTCGGCCTGCCGCCGCCTTTACCGCCTATGATCTCGGCGACTGCTCCGACTAATTTTCCTGCCTGGACTTTTTTCTCCTTTGCAATATCATCGGAGACAAGTGCAATGAGCGAGGCGTTACTTTCTAACTTTGCTCCTAATACAATGACTTTGCCGTTCCCCATTGCTGATTGAACCATCTCGGCGAAAGATTTGAATTCTTCTGCATCACTGGCAGCCACTTCTTTTGCAGCAAAAGAAATTTTAGTACCTTCAAGCACTTTTGCCGAGGATGCTATTGCCTCGGCTTCGGATTTCCGTGAGCCGAGTTTTAACTTTGAAATTTCCTTTTCGAGTTTTCTTTTTTCATCTTCGAGTTTTTCACGTTCTTTCGAAAGCTCATCATTCTTGGATAATTGATCGGAGATCCACTTCTCGACTCCTCGGCCGGTTACTGCTTCTATGCGCCTTGTTCCGCTTGCGATACTGGATTCTGATATAAGTTTAAAAAGTCCTATCTCGCTGGAGTTTTGAACATGCGTTCCGCCGCAGAATTCTCTGGAGAACGGTCCGAAATCCACTACATTCACTCTGGCTCCGTATTTATCACCGAAGAACATCAGAGCCCCCATTTTCTTAGCTTCATCGAAAGGGATATTTCGATGATGGTGAAGCTTAATTGCTTCGCGGATCTTTTCATTGACAAGCTCTTCAATGTTGCGAATATCTTCTGGCGACACTTTTTGATAATGAGCAAAATCAAAACGGAGTCTGTCATCGGTCACAAGCGATCCGGCTTGATGTACATGTTCTCCAAGAATTTGCCGAAGAGCAGAATGCATCAGGTGCGTCGCAGTATGATTGCGCATAATATCATAGCGGCGGCTTTTATCGACTGCTGCAATAGCACGAGCGCCTTCGGGGATAGAGCTGTTTTCACTTTCGATAACATGACCTATCGCTGCTCCGCCTCCGAGTTTCCTGACATCGGTAACATGATAATGATCTCCGTCAATAATTATCGTCCCGGTGTCTGATATTTGACCGCCGGATTCAGCATAGAAGGGAGTTCTATCGAGGACTACCATATTTTCTCCGGCAAGAATAACCGAGCCGGCATCTTCTAAATTATCGTAACCGGTAAAAGTGGATTCGACATCGACAAGTTCTGTATGTGCAATTTCCTTATGCTTCTTCGAAGCATGTACCGATTTACTGCGATTCTTTTGCTCGGAAAGCAGTGTTTCGAAACGTTTCATATCGACAGAAAGTCCGCGTTCATGAGCAAGAACTTGTGTCAAGTCGATCGGGAATCCAAACGTATCGTAAAGTTTGAAAGCTTCATCTCCTCCTATGATCGGAGATTCTGATTCTTCTTCGGCTACGGCAATTTCTTCAAAAAGAGCTAAGCCCCGATCAAGTGTTGCATTAAAGCTTTCTTCCTCGCCTTTCATCACTTTGTAAATATGCTCGCGGCGTTCTTTAAGCTCGGGGAAGACTGCGCCCATTGTTTTGATAACGACTTCAGTTAACTCGCAAAGGAAAGGTTCTTTGAAATCGAGCTTTCTTCCATAGCGTGCGGCGCGGCGAAGAACTCTGCGAAGAACATAACCACGGCCTTCATTGCCGGGAAGTGCTCCATCCGCGATCGCACAGGAAAGAGTACGAACATGATCTGATATTACCCGCATCGCAATATCTGCATCTTCATTGCTCGCATAAGTTCTATGAGACTTATTTTCCAACCATTTTATATATGGCTCAAAAACGTCGGTATCGTAATTAGAAAATTTATTTTGCAGAACTGCACAGACTCGCTCAAAACCCATGCCGGTGTCGACATGCTTTTGCGGAAGGTCTTCTAAAATTCCGTCGGCATTTCTATTGTGCTGTATAAACACGAGATTCCAGATCTCGATGACTTCAGGCGATCCTGCGTTGACGAGATGTTCTCCGGATTTATCCGGAGTTTTATCATAATGAATTTCCGAACAAGGCCCGCAAGGACCTGTCTCGCCCATCTCCCAGAAATTATCTTTTGCTCCGTGACGCTGAATGTGAGCGGGATCAATATCGGTCTCCGATGCCCAAAGTGATGCGGCTTCATCGTCTTGCTCAAAGACGGTAGCATAGAGGCGTGACTTATCCAGACCCCAAACTTTAGTTAGAAGCTCCCAAGCCCATGCGATCGCTTCTTTTTTATAATAATCCCCAAAGCTCCAGTTGCCGAGCATCTCAAAAAGTGTGTGATGATACGTATCGCGTCCGACCTCTTCGAGATCATTATGTTTTCCGGAAACGCGAATGCATTTCTGCGTATCGGCGGCGCGGGTATAAGGCCGAGTCCCTTCGCCGAGAAAGACATCTTTGAACTGATTCATTCCTGCATTGGTAAAGAGCAAGGTCTTATCTCCATGTGGGATCACTGGGGCACTCGGAACAATGGTATGTCCACGCTCCTGGAAAAAATTGAGAAAGCTTTGTCTAATCTCGTTAGATGTCATTTACTTGTAGGGCAGACTCTTAGTCCGCCAGAATGTAGATTCCTATAAACAAAAATGCGCCGAAATCGGCGCAAAAATTTTGATCAATGATATGAAATTGATTTTATGCCGTTACCTGAGTATGCAAAGCGATCTCCTCCAAAACAGAGCTTACGCGGAGGCATTCGGAAATATCGCCGTCGTAAACTATTGCCTTGCCTCTTGTATGCACTTCCATTGCGATCTTTTCTGCATGCTGCTCTGAGCAGGCAATGGCTTTCGAGACTTGTGAGATCACCTCATCAAATGTGTGTATATTATCATTGAAGAGCAATACCTTGACCGGAATTTCGGTAATGGTATCGACATCATCTCCAACCAGCACCAATGTATCGGAAGAACTACGAATTCTTCCGGGATGGGCATGCCACAAGGCTTCTGCAAGATCGAAAATCATTATTGCGTTAATTAAATTTCAGATGCAATAACACAAACAATGAGAAATTGTTTCAGAGTTTCCGTGGAGGATGTCCCAAATATGTCATTATTAAGGAGGATTTTGAGCAAAACGAAAAACCAGCTGAAGAATCTCTGGAATTAGAAGTTTTTTTATTGCCTTCGCAAAAGTGCTAATAAATACCTTTCGGGCTTTCCTTCAAGGGATTTTTCACATCATTTTTTTCATTTACTTTCAAAAGCTCCGTTCAGAATGATAAGTATAATCTGCAACTTGAACATCCTTTCTTCGTATTGGACCGAATACAATAAATCACCGCTGCATCCGTCTTTCTCATCCATGGCAGAAAAGTTCTTATTCGCATTTATCATGATCGCTGCATTGTCCTCGGCTGCTTTTGCAAATAAAAGAGAAAATCTTCTCATTTCTCCTGCTGATACCTCGGAAGCGGTAATTTCGGGCTATATAAAAGATTCACTATCCGGTGAGACTATCATCGGAGCAACAGTCAGAGTCCGTTCTTTGAAGCGCGGAGTTATTTCTAATAGGAGCGGATATTTTGCCTTGCATTTGCCGGGTGAAACGGATCTTATACTGGAGATCAATTCTGTCGGTTACCGCCCGATAAAGAAAAATATTCACTTGCTGGCAAATGAAAAACGCAGTGAAAATTTTATCTTAAGTTCTGAAAGTATTCAAGCCGGTGAAATAACTATAGAGAGTGATAAAGAAAAGGAATCGCGTGAAGCAACGCAGGTATCGCGCATCGAGATTGTTCCTTCGCAGGTTGCATCGTTGCCAAAAGCTGGGGAATCCGATATTTTCAGAACACTACAGCTTATTCCCGGCATTCAAACGATCAGCGAAATAAGTGCCGGTCTTTATGTGCGAGGCGGTTCCCCGGATCAGAATCTGATCCTTCTCGATGGAAGCACACTTTACAACCCCAATCATTTCTTCGGATTTTTTTCTACATTCAATTCCGATGCAATTAAAGATGTCGAATTAATTAAAGGCGGTTATCCGGCTGAGTATGGTGGAAGGCTTTCTGCAGTCTTGAATATAACCGATAAAGACGGCGATCTTTATAAAACCAATGGTAAAGTTACGATCTGTCTTATTTCCAGCCGGGCTATAATTGAAACTCCTGTTGGCGACGGAGCAATAAGTTTTTCCGGTCGGCGAACTTACGTTGATTATATTCTTGATATCACAGGATTAAAGAAAAGCTTGAATCTCCCGGATTACAAATTCTACGATCTGAATGGAAAATTTACTCAGACACTAAGTCCGAATGATAAGATAGCAATTTCCGGATATGGGGGGGCAGATAACCTTTCTTACGGAAATGACCGACAAGCTTCGAGTGTTGGGATTAATTGGGGAAATCAATCAGCAGGAGCGAACTGGACGCATCTTTTTTCGAATGATCTCTTCACGAAATTCAATGCGACAGGAAGTCACTATTTCTCTTTGCTCCAATTTGGAATAGGGCAGAATTCTTTTACATTTGATAATCAGATATTTGATTATTCTCTCCATGGCGATCTTGAATATTTTCCAAATTCCGATCAGACTATTAAAACCGGCTTCCAACTTTCCCAATACAGGTTCATTTTGAAGATCGCCTCAGCTCAAAATCCTCCGAATGCCGATCTTTACCTGACACCATTCTATGCTGCCGGATATATTTCCGACGAATGGAAGTTGGGACAGCAGTTTGCAATTACCACAGGCTTGAGGATCGATGGTATTACCTCGCGTTCGGAGATAGGAATTGATCCGAGAATAACTGTCCGCTATATCTTGAATACTGACATTACATTTAAAGCCAGCTATGGAATCTACCATCAATATTTAAAGCTTGCTACGAATCCGCTCTTTTCGGCTTTCGATCTTTGGCTGCCGGTTGATTCGACTCAAGGGCCATCGAAGGCAAACCAATATGTGCTCGGTATTTCAACGGCCCCATTCGCAGATTTTACTCTTGATGTGGAGACCTATTACAAAGATTTTACGAATGTGGTCGAAGTACGGCCGAATATTATTACCGGCAGCAAACTCAGTGACATTTTTTTTGTAGGAAGCGGTTATGCGTATGGTATCGAATTTTTTCTTCAAAAAAGGATCGGCGAGTTGACGGGGTGGATAGGGTACACCCTTGCATATTCCAGGCGCACATTTCCTGAGATCAATGACGGAGCTACATTTCCACCGACCTATGACCGCCGCAATGATGTGAATATTGTTGCGACGTATAGGATCAATGACCGGTGGACGCTTGGCTCGACTTTCGTCTATGCAACCGGGCAGTCATATTCTCAAACAACGGCTTTTTATAATGGTTCTGAGCCTGATTATGACGGAAGACTGATTCCGATCGAAGGTTCGAAAAATGGATTGCGATTAGAGCCATATCATCGCCTTGATCTTTCGGCAACATATTCATTCGCGTTTTTCAGTGATAAGCGAAATGCTGAATTCAATCTTGATATTTACAATGTCTATAATCACCGAAATGTGTGGTTCAGACAAGTGAATACAAATACCGATCCTGCAACAAGTGAGAATGTTCGACTATTGCCGATTTTACCGACTTTCGGGATTTCAGTAAAGTTTTAATTCATATGAAAAATAAACATAAACTATTCATTTTTTTTGTGCCGCTACTACTTTCGGCCTGCGACGGTTCGATCGAATCCGAGTACAAAGAACAGATTGTGGTGCAAAGTTTTATCTACGCAGGTGGAGGAATTGATTCAGTTATTCTGCATTACACTACTCCCTTTACCGAGTCCTATGACGATTCAATTTTTGCCATTACTAATGCAGATGTTCGGGTCTCAGACGGAGTTAGAGAATATAGACTAGATCCATTGCATAAAAAAGGCAGGTATGGCTTGCCTGTTGATTCACTTCTGATCGAGGGCGGAAAAACTTATACCCTTTCCGTTAAAATAAAAAATTATGAAGTTCATGCTTCTACAACCGTGCCAATGCCTATTCATTATATCGGGCTCGATTCCTCGCTTCCACCTACAAAAGAACTTGAACTTGATACAAACAACGCCATTGGATTTTATTATCTTTTAACGGCAGGCCCGGTCGATGAGCCAATCCGGAAATATATGATGCAGGTAACAGCACTCGATACGACTCAAGGAAAGATCGTCACTGGGCAGGAAGGCCCGCCTGTCGATACTTCAGCATACGTACGGTTTTCATTTATCCAGACGGCCCCGAAGATCATTATTTATTCTCGTCTTTTCGGATGGTTCGGACGAAACAGATTAAGCTTACTTGCCTTGGATCAGAATTGGGTCGATTATAAACGTGCTGTCGGATACGGAAAAGAAGCTTTCTACCCTTATCAATCCTCTCTTAATCATATTGTTGGAGGCATCGGAGTTTGGGCTAGCGCAGCAAAGGCCGATGTCGATGTTTTTGTGAAGCTGAAGCAATAATCTACTTGAAACGGAGAATCAGGAAGAGGGGTTAGTTTAATGAAATAAACTTGCATTGTCTCGAAACGTATTTCTTATCGGCTTTCTTTTTTTTCTCGCTAGTTCGAGGGAGCAATTTTATGCACAAATTATTCCTGATGCTCAGTGGTGGCAGCCGGGGTCGTTAACCACACTTCTGATTCTCGATTCAATGCAGCACGCCGATTCATTAAGTGTAATTGCTGCAGATTTCCAGCATTCGCTTTCACTTTTTAGCTGGAGCTCAGGTGTGCATGTAACATCGGCTACTTTTTTTTCTGGCGGGCAGCTTACTCCATCATTTTCGATCAATTCCGAAGCGCGTTCGCGTCTTCGTGAAGATACCCGAATCAGAACGAGTGAAACGAATGCACTCATCAACGCCGATTATCCTCTCGACTCTGATCGCAATAGTATATCCCTTTCTTTTTTTGGAACAACATATTCTCTCATCGGTTCTGCACGCAGTTCAATTTCTCAATTAGGCACTCTGCGAAATGTCAGTGATGGATACGGACTAATCGGAGCAAAGTATTTTCCTAGTCCTATAATTGAATTAACTGCTTCAGGTGGAATAGCCCGAAAGTCTTTTGAAGTCGGATCAAGTTCCGGCACTATTTTTAAAGCTGGAATAATGCAATCGCCCTCTTTGATCTCAGAAGGGAATACGTTGGAATCAGGTGCAGAAGTCGATGAACGGCATTTTACTCTTGCAAGTGAAGTTGCTCGTAATGACAATGTGCATGCCCATTTAATCACTATATTTTCCGAGAATGGCTATAATGATGCCGCTGGCAGTATGTATCTTAAACGGCGCGACTTCTTTTTTCCCAAAGATACTTCCGGCTCTCTGGCAAAACAGGAACGGAATGAACTTGGGGTCGATCTGCATGATATGCTCTTCGTTCCAATCGTCAGGAACAGATTACTTGGAAATTTCAGAATTGATTTTTCTCCACGCGACATCACCAGAAGAACTCCTACTGTTGATATCGCTTCGTTGCCAACCACGACTCTCGTGACTTCTACCTTTCTTGTCCCTTCGACCACATCAGCTTCCGATGCTGAAATATCAGCGAGACTAAATTATCTCTTAGGAGAGAACACTGATCTGAGCCGCATTTCACAGATTTCCGCCGAAATGAAATATGATGAAAAAAGCGAAACCAATAACATTATTCAGGGGGAGACTGGATCACTAACTGCCGTTGACGTTAATAAAATTACGGATGCTTTGAATGCTACCAGCTTTGACGGTAGGCAAACTTCGCTTACTATTTCGGGATTTTTACCAATTGCAGAACGCGACGGATTCCGAGCAGATTTCACAGCGCGCATTTTTCGCTATGATACTCCAAGCCAGGATAATCACGATGACAGAGATGAACTCAATCTCACGGGGTCGCTGCAATATCTTCATTCTTTCTCTTCTTACTTTCAATTTTCGAATGAACTACATCTAACAAAAAATCATCTTGTCTATTTGGAAAGTGACAGAAGTTTGCAGAACTACAAGAGCAGTACCATCTATTTTGCTTCTCAAACATTGTATCGTTCACTTAATTTCCAGCACCAGTTACGGGGGGAGATATTTGCAAATTATTCAGTCTATGATTTCACTTCTCCAATCCCTGATCCTTCAAAAATCCGCGACTATCTTATACGTGGAATTAATGGATCCGATAGCATTCAAGTCTTTATCGGACGTTTTCCGCCGATAGGAAATTTGCATTCCGCGCTGGAAGGAATATTTGACCTTAGGTTGTATGAGCGTGGAGCCTATAATTCAGCTGCTTTTACGGAACGTCCGATCCTGCGAACAACTGAATTTTCTGGTGAATTAACTTTTAACCTTGCCGATATCAATTCTTCATTGCCGACCCTTATTAAAATTGGAGGGCGCGCCTTTCTTCTTCGTAGGTATTCTGTTAATCCCTCATCGCAACAGACTGATCTCGCACTTCAGGAAAAAATGGATAGAATCGGGCCACTCTTTGTCTTAGTCATAGATGAATTAAGCTCAAAAGCTCCGCGGCTTTATGGATCACTCTGGTATAGTTTTGTTAATCAGCAGGCATTCGATACGAACATTATTACATCATCTCATCAAACTGAAGCCAGGCTTAGTGCACAATGGACATTTTAACTATTGCTTTTCATCACGTATCTCTTCAAACTCAGCATCTTTAATTTCTTTGGAATTGATCGGCATCTTATTTTTTGGGTTGCTCGTTGTTTGAAAATTTTGATGTGATCTCGAATCGGGAGTGTTATAAACTTTTTTATTTCCTTTTAAACCTTCGATAAAAGGTTCTATCACTCTTCGATAAATTGTCAGAAGAGCGAAAAACAAAGCGAATAATTCTAAAAAAAGGCGCAACGTAGGCTATGGTTATAATTCGAAGAATGGCTCTCCGGTTGAGAGATATTCTACCGGTGGATACGGATTCCGCATAATGGTTGTTACGAGCCTTTGAAAATGCTCCGGATTCCGGAGGAAATCGAAAGTATCGCAATTAACAACGATCAGTCTTGTATCGCGGTAATGAAAAAAGAAGTCATTGTAAACACTGATAATTTTTTCGAGATACTCGTGATCTAAATTCTTCTCGAAATTTCGTCCGCGCTTATTAATATTTTGCTGTAAATGATTCACGCTGCCCTGCATGTAGATCACAACATCGGGGATAGGGACATTTTTATCGAGCGCGGAAAGAACCTCATCGTAAAGTTTAAGCTCATCCCGGGAAAGATTAACTTCGGCAAAGATTCTATCTTTGGCAAAAAGATAATCGCTAATGCATCGTTCGTAAAAAAGATCACTATGGATCATTTCCTGCTGTTGATGATACCGTGAAAGCAAAAAAAACAGTTGAGTCTGAAAAGCAAAACGCCGCCTATCTTCGTAGAATGTCTGCAAAAAGGGATTCTCCGCATAGCGCTCTAAAACAAGTTGCGCACGAAAATGCTGCGCCAGCATATCGGCAAGCGTTGACTTCCCGACGCCTATTGGTCCTTCGACGGCTATGTAGCGGGTAGATTGTCCGTTATTATGAGTGAGCATTTTCGATGCGGTGAATACTACTCGGCTCGTATGTTAATTCTTTCAAGAGTTGTGTAACAGTTTTCTTTAATACCGGGTGCATAAAATCCGGAGCTATCTCGGCAAGAGGAACAAGAACAAAGGAGCGGTTTTGTATTTCCTGGTGAGGGACGGTAAGCTTTTCGGTTTGAAAAATAACATCATCGAAAAATAAAATATCGAAATCGATCTCCCGTTCATGCCACCGCTCGCGTCTACTGCGTCCTAAGTTCTTTTCCAATTCTTGCAGGTGTTGGTGAAGCACTTCTAATTGCATTGAGGTTTTGACAGCAATGACTGCATTGAGAAACTCTGCCTGTTCGGTGAATCCGAACGGTGCAGTTTCGTAGACAGAGCTTTCTTGTGAAATATTGCCTAAGCGTGTTAATGATACTATCGCTTCCTGCATTCTTTCCGATCGAGGTTCGATGTTTGTACCGATTGCGATGTAGGCTTTATGCATTCTGCCTCATCTCTAATTCTACTTCAACAGACTTCACCGAACCATCCAAAGGCGGATTTAATTTGCGAATCTTGACGGTAATCTTTTCAATAATTGGATTTTCTCCAAGAAGTGTTTTGCAAATCGAATGAGCAAAAGCTTCTAAGAGATTAAATCTTTTGTTTTCAGAAACATTCCTAATCGCAGAGAAAAGTTTTGAATAGTCGAGAGTGTCGAGAAGCTGATCTGTTACAGCTCCCTCTGCATCTCTAAGTTCGCATTGAAGATCGATCTCGAAATGATTGCCGAAAGCAATTTCTTCTTCATAGACTCCATGATGAGCAAATAACTCGATCGAGTTAAGTCTGATGATCATTGGCGGTTTTTTTATATCGTTTCATCCAGGTTTCCTGACGCTTTGCATACTGACGTGTCCGAATAATTATTTCTTCGCGAGCTTGTTTCTCAGATTTATCTCCGGAAATTACTGCTGCAAGTTCTCTGTATCCGATAGCATTCATAGCAGGCATCTCAAGAGTAACACCACTTAAAAGCAGTTTATTTACTTCTTGCATCCAACCGGAGGAAAGCATTTCATCAATTCGTTTTGCAATTCGCATTCGTAATTGTTCTCGTTGGGTTTCGATCACAGTAAACACCGGTTCGAATTCGAAAGGCTCCGCTTTTTCCTGACGTGCTTCGCCTAAAGGAATACCTGTCGCATAATAAAATTCCCAAGCTCTCTCCAGCCTTCGTGGATTTCTTTCCCGTACGACTTGATCATAGATTTCACGGTCGATTGTTTTTAACCGTGAATGCATTTCATCGAAACCATATTCTTTCATTTGTGCAGCGACCTTAATCCTCGCATCATCTAATTTTTCCTGATCAGCATCAAGAACTGTTATCCCAAAGAATAGTGCATCAATATAAAATCCTGTGCCGCCGACAACCAATGGAGTCTTTCCTCTTTTTATTAGAACCCGAATTATGGAACGAGCGAGTCTTGCGTACTCTGCAGCACTAAATCTTTCAGATGGTTCTAGTATGTCAATAATATGATGGGGAATCTTGCTGCGAATCTCTTCAGAAGGTTTTGCTGTGCCAATGTCAAAGCCTTTGTAGAGCAGCGAGGCATCGGCATTGATGATCTCAATATCAGACTTTGTTTCCGCTAACTCCAAAGACAGAGAAGTTTTTCCGGACGCAGTAGGCCCGGTAATAACTCTTATTTTTTCATTGGTATCCAGTGACCCTTCACTCATGCCCATCCTTCTTTGCCGACGAGTGGGACGAACTTAAACTCAGGCAATTCTTCTACGGTAAGAACACCATTAGTATTTATTATGAGATACATTCTTTGTATACTTAACGAACCAACCGGGACGATAAGCCTTCCGCCGTTAGGATTTAATTGCTTTGTCAGCGTTTCGGGAACATCCGGGGCTCCTGCAGTGACAATAATAGCATCGAACGGTGCATATTCTGCCCATCCTCTTGAGCCGTCTCCAGAGCGCGAAATAATGTTATGATAGCCGAGTGATTCGAAAACTTTGCTTGCTCCTCGCAATAGCTGCTGATGACGTTCGATCGTAAACACTTTGCAGCCTAACTCCGCCAAGATAGCAGCCTGATAACCCGATCCTGTTCCTATCTCTAAAACTTTTTCGCCGGGTTTTAAGCGAAGAGCCTGTGTCATAAAGGCGACCGTAAAAGGCTGAGAGATCGTTTGCCCGGAACCGATCGGCAGAGCAGAATCTTCATACGCTCTTCGCGAAAAATTCTTTTCGAGAAACAATTCTCGCGGTACTTTACCCATCACTTTCAGTACTCCGGGTTCGGTAATTCCACGAGAGCGAAGAAAGTCTTGAAGTTGAATTCTTTCCTGAGAAAAATTATTTGTTGCTGAATGAAGCACTACGTAAATTATATTTAATTTGATTTATCTATCCAATCCTTCACGTGATTCCAGTGCATAATCTTTCGATACTCCGGTAAGCTTAAGGTCATTGGTTGGAATAGTCATAGGCCCGGTAATAGCCGAAGATATTTTTTCGCGCAGCTCTTCACTGGTGAGATTAAGCGATAATTTTCCAGATTTAGCAAAGGCAAATTCGCCGGTCTCTTCAGAGACGATCAACGCAACAACATCAGCTTGCTCCGATATTCCGAGCGCAGCCCGATGCCTGGTGCCGAGCATCCTTTCTCCGATCGATTCGACGCCGGAAAGCGGCAGCGTGCACCGCGCAGCCTCGATGTAGCGGTCTTTAATTACTACTGCGCCATCGTGAAGAGGGCTGCGTTTGTTGAATATCGTTACTAATAACTCTTTGGAAATGTGAGCATGGATCGGTAGTCCGGTATCGACAAATAGTTTTATATCCGTCGTCCGGATAATAATAATTAATGCTCCTTCATGGCGAAGCCGTAATTCTTCAAAAGCCTTGACAATAATATCTGCATATTCTTTGACATCGGTTCTCATGAAAAATTTCACGATAGGATTCCTTCCAAGATAGAGAAGTAATCTTCGAAGTTCGGGCTGGAAAAGAACAATGAGAGCTATAACCCAGATATCAGTCAGAGTTTTCAATATCCACGAAAGTGCTTTCATATCCAAGGCTCGTGCTACTATTGAGCCGATGATCACAAGAATAAGTCCAAGAAAAACCTGAGCGGCAATAGTGCCGCGCATTGCAACATAGAGTCGGTAAAATAGAAATGTGACCAGAAGGACATCGATAATGTCCACCCAGGTAATGGTTACAAATCCTATTGTAAAGACCTCCATTCTTTCTAACCTATTTCTTCAGTACTTCCGTTTTTTGTCAAGGTAAGCTTTGCTTCGCGGTTATTAAAATTTTCATAAGCTTCAATGATCTCACGGACAAGACGGTGGCGCATGACATCACCTTTATTGAAATACACCATGGAAATACCCTCGATATTCTGGAGAATTTCCTGAATCTGAACTAAGCCTGAAACGCTTCGCGTTGGAAGATCGATCTGCGTCATATCACCGGTTATGATCGCTTTCGAGCCATTCCCAATTCGGGTCAGGAACATCTTCATCTGCATCGTCGTCGCGTTCTGAGCTTCGTCTAAGATCAGGAATGCATTGTTCAATGTTCTGCCTCTCATGTAGGCCAGAGGCACCACTTCAACCGTGCCTCGTTCGATGTAACCTCGTAATTTTTCTGCCGTCATCATTTCTTCGGCAGCATCATAAAGGGGACGAAGATAAGGATCGACTTTTTGCGAGAGATCTCCTGGAAGAAATCCGAGACTTTCTCCTGCTTCGACAGCTGGACGAGCTAAAATAATTTTCGAAACTTCCCTGGTTTTTAATGCTGAGATCGCCATCGCTACGGCAAGGTAGGTTTTACCTGTTCCTGCTGGACCAATGGCAAAGACGATATCATTCTTTTTAACGGCTTTATAATATTCGATCTGAGTGGGAGTCTTGACCCTGATCGGCTGATTATGGGTGAAGAGAACAATAGAATCCAATTCACCGAAACTTTGAGCAACTTCTTTTCCTGCTGAGACAATATCGATAACAGTAATTACATCGTTGCGTGAAAGCTTTCCTGATTTTGAAAGTACAAAAGACAATTCATTAAAAACTCGTTCAATGTGTGATACTTCCTGGGCAGAACCTTGCAAGAGAATCTGATCGCCTCGAGCGATGATTCTTGCATCGAAACGATGTTCGATCAAGCGGAGGAATTCATCGTGCGGACCAAAAAGCAGAACTGCCTCCTGTGGTGAAATACGAATTTTGCGTTCAATTACTTCCATCAATTATATAACCATAAAAGAGGCTAAAAAGTAAAAGACCGTTTTCTTTTTTTGAAAACGGTCTTTTCAGTTCTTTAATGAAGCAGATATTAGTGTTTGCGGTGGCGGTAACCGGTCATGTCCTTATCTTCTTCTGTAACTGGCGATTTCATGATCGTCAGTTGCTGTCCGGGATAAATAAGATCAGGATTCTTGATAGCATCGCTATTAGCATGCCAAATCTTCGGCCATGCGAATGGATCGTTATAGATCTCCGGTTTCTTAGCAATGTTCCAAAGGCAATCGCGGTCTTTGCGCCAGGTGCCAACAGTGTACATCATGTTTGCCGGAACCATACCTTTCTTCATTTGCATGAAAGAATTTGAAAGCGTCATTACACGGCTCTTGTGGTCGGGTATGAGTACGATCTTATTTCCGCGTAAATAACGAATTTCTGTTTCGAGTGCATCGACTCTGGATTTGTTCTGATTTAACTGCTCAGCCGAAAGAGAGCGAAGTGATCCCATTTCCGACTCGGCACGTGCAAGACGTTCGCGATAGGCGAAGAAGCCATTGCGATCTGTTCCGACGAGCGCATAGAGATCGTTCTTGCATTTATCGTTATCAGCCATTCTCTGCTGAAGATCGGCATTAGCTTTTGCGATCGCATCATTAGTCATCTTGAGATCGTTCTCCAGATTGCTGATCTCGGTTTTGCGGGCTGATATGGTGGAATCTGCCTGTTCCTTTGTGAAATCTTCCGGATAGTTGGGATTATATTTATTGCGCTCCTGAGCCGATGTCGTGCTGACTAGAGCAACCATGGCGAGCATTGCGAAAATCATGGAAATTTTTTTCATATATGTTTTCTCCGATGTTTGGTGAGATTACTTATGTTTTTTCTTCGATGCTTTTTTCATCGGCTCCGGTGCCGGAGGTGGCGGCGGCGGAGGATTCCAATCTGCTGCATCCGGCCATACGTTCGGCCATTGTGCAAGGCCTGCATTAACGGCAGCAGTCTGGGTGCGACAATCGGCAAGATCACGGTCCTGCGCGGCAAGCTTACCCTGAACATCGCTTAAGTTGCCTTTTGCGCGTTCTAAGTCAACCTTTAATTGGTCGCGACGGCTATCGAGATCGCGAAGAGCTTTCATCTGCTCTTCCGATGCTTTATTGGAACAACTGGATAAACCGAACATGGCAACAATAGCAATGCTCAGAATCCAGGTTAGATTCTTTGGTAATTTCATATCAATAATTCCTCCGTGAAATGAATAAATAAATTGAACTAAGTTTTAAGTACCGATTCAATCAACACAAAAATACGACAAAAATTGCCGCTGAACGTAGATACGTAAAGAACAGAAGAAGTGGATTCCTTTTAAAACCCGAAAGCCGCTCCCGTGGGTGCGGCTCAGAGGCTGCAGCTTAAATTTTAAAAAAATTCAAACTACATGCTAAATCTACATTTCAAAGAAGGAAATTGTTCCGAATTATTGAGTGATAAAGATTTAAAACTGAGTAACCGCCTTTTTTAGCTAAGGAGTTAAAAAAACCATTTTAAATTTTACTCCCACTCGATCGTTGCCGGAGGTTTTGAACTGATATCATAAACTACTCGCGAAATTCCTTTTACTTCATTAGAAATTCTGCTCGAAACCGTTGCAAGAAAATCATGTGGAAAGCGGGACCAGTCGGCAGTCATTCCGTCAATGCTCGAAACTGCGCGAAGTGCACAGACATTATCATACGTCCGCTCATCGCCCATGACTCCGACCGTTTGCACAGGAAGCAGCACGACAAATGCCTGCCAGGTGGAATGATAAAGATTCGATGATCGTAATTCTTCTATAAAGATTGCATCGGCAGCGCGGAGAAGATCGAGCTTTTGCTTGGTGATATCTCCTATGACGCGGATAGACAGTCCCGGTCCCGGAAAGGGATGTCTATCAATAAAATGCTCCGGTATTCCTAAGGCTCTACCCACCGTGCGGACTTCATCTTTGAATAATTCTCTGAGCGGTTCGATGAGATCTAGGTGCATAATGTCCGGCAATCCGCCGACGTTATGGTGCGATTTGATCGTCGCTGATGGGCCTTTGAAAGAGAGGGATTCGATCACATCAGGATAGATCGTTCCTTGCACTAAAAATTTAGCGTCGGAAAATTTCTTGGCTTCTTCAGCAAGAACGTCGATGAAAGCTTTGCCGATTATTTTTCTTTTCTGCTCGGGTTCGGTAATACCTTTTAATCTCGAAAGAAACATTTCGCTAGCATCTGCGAAATCCAGATCGATTCCGAAATGATCACGGAAAGTATGGACTACTTCGGCGCTTTCGCCGCGGCGCATCAAGCCGTTATCTACATGAATACATTTTAGCTGATTGCCGATCGCCCGGTGCACGAGCACAGCGGCGACGGCTGAATCAACTCCGCCGGATAAGGCACAAATTACTTTTTTATCGCCGACCTTCTTTTTAATATCGGCAATGGTTGCTTCGATAAAATTATGAGAATTCCAGCCGCCTTTTAATTCGGCAACATCGAAAAGAAAATTCCCGAGTATCTGCGAACCGCCTGTAGTATGAACCACTTCCGGGTGAAACTGGATGGCATATATTTTTTTCTCTTCGTTGACAAATGCACACACGGGAGAGTTTGTACTTCTGGCAACGACCCGAAAACCCGGAGGTAACTTCGTTACCTTATCTCCGTGGGACATCCAGACTGTCGTTCGCTCAGCAATATCGGCAAAAAGTTTGCAGGATTTATCTTCGATGATCAGTTCTGCTCTTCCGAATTCTCGTTTTGCACTCTTATCTACTTCGCCGCCCATATCGTAGGCGATCATCTGCAAGCCGTAGCAAATTCCGAGGATTGGCTTGCCCATAGAAAAAATTTCCTTTGCACATCTGGGAGCATGGGCTTCATAAACGCTGGCAGGGCCGCCGGATAGAATTATTGCCGATGGATTAAATTTGTTGATCTCTTCAAGAGTAGCGTTGCAGGGAAGAATCTCTGCATAAACACCATGCTCGCGGACGCGGCGGGCTATGAGCTGAGTGTACTGAGAACCAAAATCGAGAATTAAAACCGAATCGCCTGAATGTGCCATGAGTACAAAAAAAAAACGTTTTTCTTGTGAGTCAATTCAGTGACTACAAAAAAAAAACGTTCTTACCTGGAGTGCCTTGCGGCGACTGAAATTCAGTTGTAAAAAATTGAAGCGTTGAAAAGGATTTTGGCGGGATTTTGGTTCCTTTAAACTATCTTGAAACCGTTACAAACTCAGTTCTTCTATTTCTTGCTCTGCCATCTTCGGAGGAGTTATCGGCGATCGGCATGGAATCTCCAAAGCCGAGGGCTTTAATGCGTGAGCCTTCAATGCCGCGCTTTATAAGTTCTGCGCGGACCGCATCTGCACGTTTTTGGGAAAGTTTTTTATTGTAGTCCGGATCACCGGTGTTATTGCTGTTATCAGTATGCCCACGAAGTTCGATCATCATTGTGGGATACGCTTTTAAAAGATACTCGGCATTTTCGATAGAAGGCATGGATTCAGACAAAATACTTGCTTTATTGAGATCGAAATTCACATCGAGCAGGCTGATCTCTCCGATCTTCGGAGCGTTATCGAAGTCGCTTTCCGCGTAAGCAGTAGCGTATGGAAGACACAGCTTAAGTGAAACTTTGTGCTCGCCGTAATCACGAGGAGCGTATTCGAGGAGATAATAATTTTTTAGTTTGCGATAAATATCTCCGAAGACAAGATCGAACTCGGACGTTCTATAGACCTGTGTATGAATCCCGCCTGTTGAAGCGGCAATAGCATTCATATAGGTTTTATCGATATTCTCACCAAAATCTACAGCGCAGACGACGGTATTCGTCCGCTTTGCAAGACGGATTACTGAATCCCGCAGGATATTCGAACTGTTATCGCGACCATCGGTAAAGACAACTATTGCGTGGCGGTCATATTTACTTTGAGAAACTAAATTAATTCCGGTTGCAATACCATCGGCAATAGCCGTGTACCCGCCGAAACCTTGCAAGCCATTTTTCTTTAATTCGCTCTTTAAGATATTCTGATCACTTTCCAGAGGTGCTTCAACGACGACTTTCGAATCGTATTTGATAAGTGCAAGAGCATCTTCAGGTTTCAGAAGTGAGATAAATTTTTCAGCAGCATCCTGCACTGCATGTGCTCTGGTATCGCCCATGGAACCTGAGTGATCCATGACCAGTGCAATCGCTACCGGAGTTTTCATATCTTCGGTAACTTCTTTGATCTTGAAATCTTTTATTTCATTGCGTCTATTATTGCAGACATCGACAAGCCGGCACCAGAGATTTTTCATTTTTGCTGCGCCGCTTAAATAATTTCCGTTCGAATCGACAAGATGAGTATAAATCTTCACCTTGCTCGGCCCATTTGCTTCGATTCGGCTTAAGAACAGGGCTGGATCTTTTGTGCTCTTCGAATAGGGAAGTGTACCGGTGATAAAAAGAGGATTGTATCCCGGCGGCGGGGTTGCATCTTTCGTGGCGACAGGCTCGCTCGCTCCGCAACCAGATAACATGAATAGAGAAACAGCTAATAGTACTACGGTTTTCATTTCTTGTCGTGGCAATAAATTTTGAGACTTACAAAAATACGAATATTGAAAGAAAGTATGAGTATTTTTGTGAAAAGATTTAATCAATATGGCAAAAAACTACTGGCTCTTAAAATCCGAACCTTCATCATATTCCATTGATGATCTCAAGCGCGACGGCAAGACCGATTGGACGGGTGTCCGAAATTATCAGGCGCGAAATACCATGCGCGACTCCATGAAAAAGGGTGATCTCGCCTTCTATTATCATTCCAGCACTGATGAAACTGGAATTGCAGGAGTCTGCGAGATCGCAAGTGATGCCATTCCTGATAAAACGGCTTTTGATTCTAAAAGCGATTATTACGATCCGAAATCCTCGCCCGCTAATCCAACCTGGTTTTGCCGCGAAGTGAAATTCAAACAGAAATTCAAAGAACCGATCTTACTTTCCGATCTCCGAAATATGAAAGATTTGGAGAAAATGGTACTTCTGCAAAAGGGAAGCCGGCTATCGGTTCAGCCTGTTTCGGAAAAGGAATGGGAAGTAATTATGAAGAAGGCAGGGTGACTACATTTTTCTCATTTTTCCAATTACAGTTTCCATATCCGTAGGTAATTCAGTAGTCCATTCCATTAATTCACTTGTTCGGGGATGATGAAGCCTAAGGGTCTTAGCATGAAGGGCTTGCCGAGGCATTTCATCCAATAGATTCTCAACCCACTGTTTAAATTTTGGAACATCGTGTCGGACGGTCATCATCGCCTTGCCTCCATACGTGGCATCGCCAAACACCGGATGGCCTATGTGCTGCATGTGAACTCTGATCTGGTGCGTTCTGCCGGTCTGAAGTTTTAATTCGATAAGGGAAAATCCTTTGAATTCTTCGATCACGAAATATTCTGTAATGGCAATCTTACCGCCTTCATATACGACTGCAAATTTTTTTCTGTCTTTGGGATGCCTTCCGATAAGGGTTTCGATCTTGCCGAATTTCGTTTTTGGAATACCCCAGCAAATAGCATTATATACTCTGTGGGCAGTATGAGCGAAGAATTGTCTTGCTAAATTTCTGTGAGCTTGCTCATTTTTTGCGACAACAAGTAAACCTGAAGTATCTTTATCGAGGCGGTGAACTATGCCCGGCCTATCAGGATCTTCATCTGTCGCAGATTCTGAAAAATTATCAATATGATGCAGCAGAGCATTCACCAGCGTCCCGGAGTTTGTTGCAAGAGTGGGGTGAACAACCATACCTGCAGGCTTATTGATGACGATCATATCTTCGTCTTCAAATACAATATCGAGCGGAATTTCTTCTGCCTTTGCTTTCATCCTGTCCCGAGTAGGGACGCGCAGTTCTATTTCATCGCCGCCTTTTATTTTATAAGATCCTCGTGTTAAAACCTGCCCATTGACTGATACAGCTTCTGCTTCCAGAGCTTCCTGCACTTTGCTGCGCGAGGTATTGGCAACCATGCGAGCAAGCTTTCCAGCACAGTGGGATCCGAAGCTTGGAATTCACGTGACTTGAAGTCGCGG
>JADMIO011701068.1_pt1 | contig 87413 bp, 80 predicted proteins | sample 8958161 | NCBI WGS metagenome assembly JADMIO01 (sample SAMN16585339, study PRJNA669376) | soil metagenome | isolation source: Crop rotation soil | place: USA: Cullars Rotation, Alabama | collected 2011 | reverse complement strand
CGACAACTTGTCCACGTGGAATTCTAAGCTTAGGATCCCAATGTGCTGGAAAGTATTTTGATCCCGATATCATGTTTACCGGACGTTGCGGCGAACTTTTTGATAAGCTGGAAACGTCCGATATAATTCTAACACCCCATATGGTTACGCCTGTCGATGACGGATTTTTTCCTTCAGATGTTGATATTTTAAAAGGTGGCGTGTATAATTTAGGTTTCGGTGCGTTTGCTCGTTATAATTCCGTCAAGAAAATATTAACATGGTGGAGAGACAGGTTACATAAATATGCGTTTGCAGACTTCAGTAAGAACCTATTCACCGATCAGTTATGGATGGATTATTTGCCAAGCTACTACGACAATTATCACATACTTAAACATCCCGGTTATAATGTTGCAAACTGGAACTTGCATGAAAGAGAAATCACTTTGAATAGTGAGTCAAAGTATACAGTCAACAATATTTATGAAATGAAGTTTTTTCATTTTAGCGGTTATAGATATAATACACCTGGCACCATTTCATGGTATCATACAAGATATAAACTGGAAGATTCGATGGGTTTAAAAAAGCTATTTGAAGAGTATCATAAAAATCTTAAGGAAGCTAATTATGAGTTGTATGTCAATACTCCCTGTACTTATATTGACTTATATCGATCTCATCAGGATAAGATAGCAAAAGAAGCTTATAAAAAACTTCCACTACAAGTTAAGATAGGAAAAAAAATAGCAGGATTAGGGCGGAAAATAATTTACCGTAAATAATCAGCATGAAATTGGAATTTGCCTGCGTGATATCGAAGATCCATGACCTTAATGATTAATTAATGATGAAGATCGGAATTGTTTTATTTGGACATTTGCGAAGCTACAGGAAGACGCATTCTTCATTTATAGAGTTAAAAAAAATACTTGAAAAAGATGGGCAGGTGGATGTGTTTTGCCACACATGGGATATTGAAGAATCTGTAACCCCAAAATGGTGGAAAGAGCATAAGCCTGGTGGTCCCCCGCCAGGTACTGTAAATGAAAAAGAGATCGAAGAAAAATATTCTCCTGTTAGATATACTATTGAATCCTCCATACAATTTGATGGTAGTGGTTACGAGGTTAACACTTCAATTCCTTTACCTGGGATTTTATCAATGTTGTATACCCAGCAACGATCATTTGAGCTATTAAAGCAATATGAAGCAGAAAAAGATTTTCGTTATGATGTCATCATTAAGACCCGATATGATCTGCTTTATGAAATTGCCCCTGCATTTAATGATATAATTCAAGACTGCTTAACAAACAAGAAAGTTTACTTACCGCCATCTCACCCCTACGAGTTGACTGGCGCTTATAGTGATATTTTCGCAGCGGGTAGTCGTGATGAAATGGAAACATATTTTAACTTTTGCACTCACTTTACCCAGGCAGTTTCCCTTTATCAAAAAAAGGGTTATCAGCAATTGATACCCGAAGTTTGCATGAGCATTTATCTGGAGGAATTAGGTTTAAAAAAAACTGAACTTACCGGTTTAAGAATTACTGTTCTCCGGATGAATGGTGAAAAATTCCAGCTCAATTCCGACAGTAACTTTCAGGATAATGAGCCCCTGTGCTTTTATTCAGCTATAATAAATGCTTGTAAAGAAATAACGCCTCCCTCTTCAAAAATCATAAACGAGCAATCGAATCGATTAGTAAAAAAATACTTGAAGTGGATCGATAAAGAGGCGAATGAAAATCAACTGAATTGCTATGTTGATTTTTACAATGGAAAATGGATTGGCATTGCTTTTATCAGGAGGATAGCGATCTTAACAAAGCGAAGTACTCTTTTTACAACAACTGCCATAAGGAATTTTTTTGAAGGAGCGATGAATAATGCGAAGTATAGTCACTCGAAGAAACTGTATCTTGCTTGCATTTTGTTTTTATTCGGAGACAAGGGATTTTTCTTTTTCCGAGTATGGAAAGATTTGTTGTTCCGTAAAAAATAAATATATTTTTTTGAAACTTAACCCTGTTAAATTATGAAGGTCCTGATCTTAGCCGGAGGTTTAGGTACACGGCTTAGCGAAGAAACAACTATTGTTCCTAAACCCCTGGTAGAAATTGGTAACAAGCCCATTCTCTGGCACATCATGAAGTGCTACAGCAAATATGGATTTAATGATTTTGTTATCCTGCTAGGCTATAAAGGTTATTCAATTAAAGAGTTCTTCGCTAATTATTTCCTCCATCAAAGTGATGTTACTATTGACCTGTCAACTGGCAAAATGGATGTACACCGGAACGAAAGCGAACCATGGAAAGTAACATTGTTGGATACGGGTGAACAAACAATGACCGGAGGAAGAATTAAAAGAGCCGCATCTCTTATCAATAATGAACCTTTCATGCTTACATATGGTGATGGTGTGGCAGATATCGATATAAGCAAGCTGCTACAGTTTCATAAGTCGGGAAAAAAATTAATTACTATGACAAGCGTACAGCCCGAAGGCAGGTTTGGCGCTCTTGATATTGCCGAAGGAAATATTGTTACTTCTTTCCAGGAAAAACCGAAAGGAGATGGGTCCTGGATCAACGGTGGTTTTTTTGTATGCCAACCCGAAGTAGTCAATTATATTTCTAATGACTCAACCGTTTTTGAAAAAGAACCTTTGGAGAATATCGCTGCAGATAAGCAATTGATGACTTATAAGCATGATGGTTTTTGGAAATGCATGGATACATTGCGTGATAAAACACAATTGAACGAGATGTGGCAATCAGGAAATGCTAAATGGAAAATTTGGAAATAATCAGAAATCATTTTTTAATGTTTAACAATATATATAAAGACAAAACAGTACTTGTAACTGGTAACACTGGTTTTAAAGGAAGTTGGCTTACGACGTGGTTATTACATTTAGGTGCAAAAGTTATTGGACTAAGTGATCGTATCCTAACAAAACCTTCGATGTTCGAAACACTGGAATTAGAAAAAAAGATCAAACACTTTACTGCCAATGTAAATCAATTGACAGATGTTACGGCGGTAATTAAACAAAGTAAGCCGGATTTTATTTTTCACCTGGCAGCACAGGCTATTGTTAGTGAAAGTTACAGTGATCCGCTTTCTACCATTCAAACTAATGTAATTGGTACTGCTAATATCCTGGAATCGATCCGCACATTGAAACATTCTTGTACCGTTGTGCTAATTACAAGTGATAAGTGTTATGAAAATGTAGAATGGACGTGGGGATATCGTGAGAATGATCGATTAGGAGGAAAAGATCCTTACAGTGCCAGCAAAGCTGCGGCAGAGATAATAATTCATACATACTATCATTCTTTTTTTCATAACAACTCTTCAATAAAAATTGCCAGCACCCGGGCTGGTAATGTGATTGGAGGAGGTGATTGGGCGCCGAATAGAATTGTGCCTGATTGTATCCGGGCTTGGGCTGACGAAAAACCAGTTGTAATTCGAAGACCGAAATCTACGCGGCCATGGCAACATGTACTGGAGCCGATTAGCGGCTATCTTACATTAGGTCAATGTTTATATGAAAACAATTCTTTGTCAGGTGAGTCTTTTAATTTCGGTCCTGCTTCAGATCAAACATTTACTGTACACCAACTTATCGATGAACTTGCTTCGAATTGGGTTTTTGAAAAGACAAATGAAAAAGTAGTAGTTCATGAGGAACCGGGTTTTCATGAAGCCGGGCTTTTAAAATTGAATTGTGATAAAGCCTTACATTTCCTGAAATGGAAACCAGTATTGGATTTTCAGCAAGCAGCCAGGTTTACTGCTAACTGGTATAACGAATATTACCATGCAAGCAGTCCGTCACTCAATCAACTTACTCTATCCCAGATTGATGAATATTATCGTGCGGCAAATAAAATTAATCTGTCATGGGCTCAATAATAAAAGGCGTAGTACTAAGTGAGCTAAAAATAATTCCAGGTGAAAATGGATCGGTCATGCATGGACTTAAAGCAAGCGACTCTTCATTTTATGGTTTTGGTGAAGCCTATTTCAGTACGGTAAATAAAGGAGCCATTAAAGGTTGGAAAAGGCATACTAAAATGACATTGAATATTATAGTACCTGTTGGTTGCATACGGTTTGTAATATATGATGGAAAAGAGAATAGCGAGACATCTGGACTTTTTACTGATATAAAACTTGGAATTGATTTCCAATATAGTCGTCTAACAGTGCCTCCGGGTTTATGGATGGCTTTTCAGGGAGTCGGCGATGGTTTAAATCTCCTACTCAATATTGGTAGCATACCTCATGATCCAACGGAAGCTGATCAGTTACCTGTTAACAACGACTCCATTCCACATTTCAATTGGTTATGAAAATTCTTATAACAGGCGGGCTTGGAAATTTAGGTTCATGGCTGACTGAGTACTTTGTTAATAAAGGCGAGCAGGTTTTTACTTTCAGCAAAAATGAACGGAACGTTTTAAAAGAGTTGGATTTTAAAAGATTGTATGGAGATATTAGTGACCAGGCAGACGTAGTAAATTTTGTAGGAGAAAATCAATTTGATATTGTTATTCATTTAGCAAGTTTGAATGAAGGACAATTGCCCGGATATCCAAAGAAAGCTTTAGAAGTAAATTCGTGGGGTACCAGGAATTTATTACAAGCGATTGCAGATGCAAAAGTAAACACACATTTTATTTATTTTTCAACTTTTCATGTATATGGTGTTGCTCACGGCATCATAGATGAATCAACGATCCTTCCTAATCCCCGAAATGATTACGGGGCCACTCATTTATTTGCTGAGTATTACACAAAACAATTTCATCAAACGCATAAAGTGCCGTTTACAATTTTCAGGCTTACAAATAGCTATGGATGTCCGAAAGAAATGAATAGTACCAAATGGTATTTAATATTAAACGACCTGGCGAAAATGGCGGTTGAAAAAAAAGTAATTCAGCTTAATAGCAATGGCTTGCCGCAGAGAGATTTTATCTGGATGGGAGATGTTTGTGATGTTGTTGATAAATGTATTTCAAAGGGTCCTGCTAATGATATCTTTAATCTTGGGTCAGGTAGTAGCGTACAAATGATAGAAGTTGCAAAAATCATTCAAGAAGCTTATAAGGATTATTTTTCTGAAGATATAAAAATCGTTGTCAATGAGAATGACAAAAATTATTACCAGGATTCCTTACATGTTTCCACAGATAAATTGAAAAGCTGGATTGAGTTTTCGCCAGCGAATAAAATGTATGACGAAGCTATTAACATCTTCCGTTTATTAAAATAGCAACATAGCACAATGCGAGAGCTAAGCACTTCAATACTTTTGATCACTTATAAAAGACTCGATACTACTTTAAAAGTTTTAGAAACTATTGCTGCGGTTCAACCAAAAAAATTATACATAGCCAGCAATGCTCCCAACCCATTAAAAGAAGATGATACTGAAAAAGTGATGCAGGTTAGAACCATGCTGGAAGAAAAGATAACCTGGCCCTGTCAAGTGCAAAAATTGTATCGAACAGAGCATTTATCTGCTAAGAATTCGATTTGGACAGCTGTAAAATGGTTTTTTGAAAACGAAGAAGAAGGAATTGTGTTGGAAGATGATGTGTTTCCTGATCCAAGCTTTTATTATTATTGTGAAGATCGGCTAAAAAGATATCGTAATGATGAACGAATAAGGTTTATTAACGGATGTAATTTTGGGTATAAGGGAACGCATGAAAAAAGCTATGGATTTACAAGGTTTATGAACATGTGGGGATGGGCGAGTTGGCGTCGTTCGATCAATATTGTAGACAGTGACATGACTGCCTGGAAAAAATTACCCGATAAAAATAAATTCCTTGAACATGTAATTGATGAGCAATCACCTAATACAAAAAGAGTTTTTGTAGAATATTTTAGAACACTTTTTGATGACATTACTTCATCTAAGATCGAATCGTGGGATTATCCTTGCATTTTTTCAAATTTCCTTACCAACACCTTTTGTGTTTTTCCATCCAGGAACCTGGTCAAAAATCTCGGTTTCAATAATGATGGTACGCATACCAATTTCGACTCTTATTTTATATCTGGTTTAAAAACAAGGTCACTGGATTTTCCATTGAAGGAAAATCCGAATATGAGTGTGGATAAAAACTATGAAAAATTTGTGCTCGAAAGATGGGCACACCTGAAAATTCGTAATCGGTTATACTATTCAATACAATTTCGGGCTTATAAATTAAAAAAATATTTAGGAGCTGAGTAGTCACCTTCGAACAATTAGAATAAATGTTTATTCCTGTATTAAAAGAGTTAAGACGTTCCAATTTAAAGTCAGTTTATTTTAACCTGAAGTATCTTCCATTTGCAAAAGCAATTCTTCTGCCTATTCGGGTAAGTCGTCATTGTACTTTGATGAGTATGAAAGGAGCTTTAGAGATTCAATCAGAAATTACACCTGGTATGATCCATATTGGATATGGTGAAGTAGGAATTTTTGACAGGAGAAGAAAAAGATCTGTATGGAATTTAAGAGGTAAGATCATTTTTAAAGGGAATTGCTATTTAGGGCATGGCACTAAGGTTAATGTAACAGAAACGGGTACGGTGACATTTGGAAACAAAGTGAATTTTACTGCTGAATCTGCCATTGATTGTCAAAAGGAAATAAGTTTTGGGGATGAATGTCTTGTGTCCTGGGAAAATTTATTTATAGATGGCGATTACCATAAACTTTTTGACGCGAATGGAAAACTTACAAATGAGCCACGAAGTATAAGAATTGGCAAGCATGTCTGGTTAGGATGCCGTTGTTTAATTCTTAAAGGTGTAACAGTTGCTGATGATTGTGTTGTTGCTGCCGGTTCACTTTTAAATGGTGCTTATACAATTCCCAATTCCATCATTGCCGGATCGCCTGCTAAAACTGTTAAGGAAAATATTTCCTGGCAGATCTGATATTCCTAAAACCGATCAATTGAAAAACCGCCTTGAATCCATCCAGCACCTTAGGGGCATTGCTGCCTTGCTGGTAGTTTTTATACACTTCCCTACACCGCTTGCCCGTTTCTGTGGCTCTATCGGAGTTGATATTTTCTTCTTTATTAGCGGTTTCATCATTTTTATAAGTATTGATAAAAGTGGTTATTATGATAAGCCTTTTGTTTTCCTGAAAAAAAGGTTGCTTCGTATTATTCCCTTATACTTCCTGGTTACCACGCTGTTCATTTTAATGAACATTACGCTGAATAGTTTTCATGCAGAACGTGAAGCAAATATTCCTGTTGACATGAGCCTTGTAACATTAGTAAAAAGTTATTTGTTTATTCCTATTTCTTATGATGGGCTCTATAGAGATCCTTTGGTTTTCCTGGGGTGGAGTTTGAATTTCGAGATGCTTTTTTATCTGCTCACTTTTATTTTGCTAATTATATTCAGAAAGAATTTTTTTATCCCGCTTGTAGGTTTACTATTGGTGTTGGGATCTCTTTCCTTTATTATCGGGGATTGCAGCAATATATATCTTGATTTTATTACATCTCCTTTTCTTTTATATTTTGCCATTGGTCTTTTGCTTGGTAAGTACCAGGAATTTTTAAAGGAAAAGATATCACCATTCGTCGAGCCTTTACTGTTTATTGTCCTATATGTTTTCTTTATTGTAATGATCGCCAAAGATTTTGGATATTTCTATGAAGGGATGCCAAGAGAAATGGTTGTTTACAATAAAAAAGTGATCCCGAGATTCCTGATCTGGGGCATTCCATCTTTTATTTTTCTGATCTCATATTTTACTCTTGCATCAAAGTATAATATTACAAACGCCTTTTTGAGCAAGCTTGGAGACAGAAGTTATTCAATATACCTTCTGCAAATATTTCTTATTTATTTTTTATATGAAGTAGGGAATAGGTTTGGAAGGTCAGAGAAAATATGGCTATCGATGGGTATGATAGTTATTCTTGTATGGATATCCGGATTCAGTTATAAATATTTTGAGAAGAGATTCCACCGCTGATCATTTTTCCAGAAACAATTTCAATTCTTCTGGCGTACCAAGAATATTCACTTCGTCTGCCACATCCACGATAAGCTTGCGTCCTTTATTTATTAAATGATTATAAAGAGGGGCAATATAGAACTCACCTTTTGTAGTTTCATTTTTAGAGAACGCCGATTCGGCTGCTTCAAAGAAGTCTTTGGGATAGGTAAAATGGTAAAGGCCTGTCAACGCATTGGAAGAAATAACTTCTTTTTCAGCAGTCTTTGTGACAAAGCCCTCATCATTCAATGCTGCAAAACTAAATCTCGGTTCTTCAGAATAAAATGCGCCAAGCACTCCATCAATATTTTTTCTCAACAGATTCTTTTCAAGAGACGAAGAAGAGAATTGTGTATCGATATTAAAGATGAGTAAGGGCTGAGAAGGATCGATAAGGTGTTTTGCAAGAGAAGCAGTTTCAGATTGGCCACGGGTAAGTTTATCGATAAATTTAAAATGCAGAGATCTTACCTGGTTGCCATAAATAGAAATTATTCTTTTCGATAGTTGAAATTCGTCTTCATGTTTTTGCTGTGCAACAAAAATGAGACGTGAGCATAAATTTAGCGGCAACGAATCGATGGACCATTCGAGTAAGGTTTTACCTTTTGCTTCAATGAGCATTTTTGGAAGATCATAGCCAGCCTCACGAAAACGGCGGCCTTCGCCAGCCATGGTTATTAAAAAATTCATTTACTTATTTGTTGATGCAAATGTTTCTTCTTTATTGGCTGGAAAATTTGAACCATCTCCACTGATCGCATTCCAATTCTCAAAACGGAAAGCATTGTCGTCTATATAAATTTGTGCCCAGGGTTTCCCAAAATAAATCTCATCGTAGGGAACATTATTTTTTTCAAGCCAGTTAAGTGTAGCGGCGCCGATGCGTGCCTGCACACGGCCAACATTCCCTTCACATGTTTTCATGTGGCGTGCAGTTTGTATGATGATATAATGACCAGCAGCTTTTAATTGCTTTAATTTTTCAATAGAGCCGGATACAGGTTCAAGTTGATCATAAGTTTGTCCTTCCTTTTTCAATTGGCAAATAACGCCATCAAGATCGATGCAGATTCTCATTAATTATTTTTTAAAGATTTATTCAGCAAATATAAACCATGTGCATACATTAATTTTTGCCTCCGCAAACTATCACTATGCAATGGGCACATGGAAATGAATAGTAAGGCAACAAGTATGTTTATTTGTTGAGGGTCAAAGCCCATTTTTTTTACAAGCTCAAAACTTAATGTAGTAAGAAGCTCGTGATTTGGACGCAGGTTGAAAGAATAGTCGATAGTATTTCCGTTCACATTGAAATGTGACAGATCGTTTACAATATAATCATAGCTGTAAACAGAAGAATGAAGAAGCTTGGCAAGATCGTATTTAATATCACCATAAATGCCTGGAAGGGTTTCGCCAAAACTTCCACGCGGATCGATCAAACGGATAGTGCCGCTATAGCTATCATAAAGAATGTTGTTAAAACAAAAATCACCATGCATTACTGAAAAATCCTTTTCCTTAAATAAACTTTCAAGTATTTTTTCAGTTTTTGGCAGTAATGTGTTAAAGGAAGAGCAGAGTTGATCGTTAATGACAAGTTCATCGTTTAGTAAATATTCAAGCTTGTTTTCTTTTATCCATTTTTCATTTTCGACTTCACGTTTAAGTGTTTTACCCAAATAAAAATTGATAAAATCTTTTTTGCTGATACTTCCTTTATTTACGCTAAATTTTTTCAGTACGAATTCAAATGCATCAAAAATGCGATGCCATTGAACTTCTTCAAGGTTTCTGTAGAGTTGGAGTTCTGCAATATTGGGATAAGAAAAATAATCCATTTTTATCGAAGCATGTGTTTTATTGGTTTTTAAAGCTTCGATCACCCTGGGAAAAAATATTTTCAGATCGTCCGGCAGCATATCAACATACTTTGTTTCATCAATGAATTTTTGAATGTTAGTGCTTTTCTTTTGTAAAATACCTGAGATCATTTCAACACTTAATGAATTAAAAGACCGGCTGGATAAAAGTTTTGCTTTTGCTTCGGTATAATTTACTTCATGACCACAATCGATCCATTCGGTTCTTTTAAAAGAGATCTTTTTAGCATTGTAAATATGTTCGGCTACTTCAAGCAGATCGTTTGTCGTGGATTTAGATAAAGCGGTTTTCAGATCGTCAAGATTTGTTCTGATGATGCCGGTAAATGGATAGCCAAAATAATCTGCACCACTGCCACGATGGAAAAACTTTGGTTTATCATTTTCTATTTCTGCTACTGCAGAATAAAAATGACAAAACTCCTGGCGGTCAGATAATACAATAGAATTTACCGGGGGAAATTCGGAAGGTATTGTTGTGACAACATTTAGTATTATATCATTAGTCAATGTTGAGGTCTTTTGCAGAAAGACCTGCAGTGTTTCAATAATACTTTTTGTATCATCGACTGTAACCAGTTTAAAATCATAAAGAGGCAATTCGTTTTTTAGTAATTGCTCATCTTTTGAATTGGCGATTACATAGACGTCAACATCTTTTTGTTGGCAATAAAAGTCAAGCGAATAACTTAGTAAGCTTTTCGAATTGACCGGAAACAGGCCGGCAGATAAAAATTGGGGGCGAAGTGAAGTGAATTTTTGAGTTATTGAACCTGCTGCCGGGATTACCACTGATATTCTCATAGTCAATTGGTGTAAAAGGGGTTACTAGCAGCGAACTTAATACAATTTCTCAAGATACTTTACAGCCGTTTTTTACGTTTTAAGGGCTGATCTGAAACCGCAAAAACTGTTTTTTTATCATTTTGCGTAAAATCCAAACTAATGAAAGTCATTCTTTTTGAACTTAATGAAGTTCCTTACAAAGTCATTCATCATTTTTGTAAGCTTTACCCCGAATCAAATCTCGCAAAAGTAGTATCGAAATGCAGAAAGTATGAAACTTATGCCGAAGATCAGGGGCATCTTTCTCCCTGGATCACCTGGCCAACTGTTCATAGAGGTGTTACCAATGAAAAACATTTTATTTCTGATTTTGGACAGGACCTAAACGAGCAAGACAAACAATACCCGCTTATCTGGAATACTCTCGCAAAAAATGGGGTAAAGGTTGGTCTGTTCGGATCATTACATACATATCCAATGCCCGAAAATATTGAGAACTTTTCTTTTTATGTACCGGATACTTTTGCCGCAGGCAGTGAGTGTTTCCCTAAAAAACTGGAGGCTTTTCAGAAGTTCAATCTTGCAATGGCAAGAGACAACAGTCGTGTGGTAAGTAACAAAATTCCTGGAAAAGAAGCAGCGCAATTCTTAATGAAGCTGCCAGATATGGGTTTGAAATTTAAAACGGCAACCGATATAGCCACACAATTAGTGGATGAAAGAATAAATAAATGGAAAGTGGTAAGAAGAAGAACATATCAAACGATCATTGGCTTCGATATATTTTATAAACAACTTGAATCAAAAAAGCCCGATTTTGTAACATTCTTTACAAATCATGTGGCGTCATCACAACATCGTTATTGGGCCGCTGCGTTTCCGGAAGATTATGAAAGTTTAAAACTTGGCAGAGAGTGGATCGAAACATACAATGGAGAAATAGTTTACACCATGAAAAAAACCGACGAAATGATCGGTAGGCTGGTAAAATTCATAGATAAAAACCCTGAATATTCTTTATGGATACTTTCAAGTATGGGGCAGCAAGCGGTGGAAGCAAAAGAAATTTACACAGACTTGTTTGTGACGAATGGTAAAAAGTTCATGGATAATTTTGATCTGGGCACAGCATATTATGAATTAAAACCTTCAATGGTTCCTCAATTCAACGTGCAAATACATGTAGATAAAAGAAAAGAGTTTGAAGATAAACTGGCAACTTTTCGCATTAATGAGCAACTAATCCAGTCACGTCAAAAAGCAGAAGGATTTTATAGTCTTGATATCGGTTTACCAAATTTGGACGAAAGCAAAATAAGAATTGAATTACTTGGGCAAATACTTCCACTTGAACATTCTGGAATGGAAAATGTAAAGATCCAGGACAGGTGTGGAGCAACTGCTTATCATATTCCGCAAGGATCATTTATTGTTTATGCACCATCCAATGGACTTAATGGCAATGATGTTGCAAGTGTTTCAACTACTGAGATTGCTCCAACAATCCTGAGAAACTTTAATATACCTGTTCCTGATTATATGAATAAAGGGATTTCTTTTTCTAATTAGAAGCGCTGCTTTTTACAATGTAAATAGCAGATATTTGCAGCCAAATAAAAATTCCTTATTCAATTACTATGAATTTTCCGAAAATAAGTGTTGTCATCCCGTCCTACAATCAAGGACATTTTTTAGAAGAAACGATCCTTTCAGTAGTTAATCAAAAATATCCCAATCTTGAAATAATTATAGTTGATGGAGGTAGCAAGGATAATAGCAAGGATATTATAAAAAAGTATGAATACCACCTTGCCTGGTGGGTAAGTGAAAAAGATAAAGGGCAAAGTGATGCGATCAATAAAGGGTTTGCAAGAGTAACAGGTGACATCGTAACATGGTTATGCAGCGATGATCTTTATACAGAAGGGGCATTAAATCGGGTTGCAGAAATTTTTTCCAAATTACCAGGTGATGTTGGTCTTATTTATGGAGGCGCCAGATTATTTGGAGAAAATTTTAAGTCAACGGATGCTTATGGCTATGACAATGCCGGCGTTGAAAGATATATTTCCGGACAAGCTTTTCCGCAACCATCCGGTTTTTTTAAAAGAAAATATTTGTTGGAAGCTGGTAATTGGGTAAGAGAGGATCTTCATTTGGGAATGGACTTTGATCTTTTTGCACGACTTGGTTGTGTATGCAAATTCCATTCAGTAAATGAAATATTTTCACTTTATCGTTTACATGAGGCCAGTAAAACAGTCTCACAACATTCGAGATTGATTGAAGATTGGACAAGAAGCTTTGGCAACCTTTGCAGGAATTTTGGTTGGAATGATATAATTGAGAAAATGCAAGCTATCCCTCAATTATCCGGTTTTTTAAATTATCACTATCCTTTTAAGGCGAAAGAAAGCATTGTTGGAAGTGTTGACAAAAAACTTGCTTTGTTTTATCATTTATGTTATTGGCTAAAGTCTTGTTACCAATACGAAAGGCGTGATGATGCGAGAAAACTTTTAGCAATTTTAAAAAAAGACTATCCCGTGGAATGGTTGGCAAAAGAAAAACATATTTCCCAGATCACGAGAAGACTCATGTTTCCGGATACGTTGTTGAATATCCTGATAAGTCTTAAAAAGAGTTTAAAAAATTAGTTGGTTAGAAATGCCGGCGTTCTCAAATATTGCAGTCTTAGGATAAAAGAAGAAAGACTTATTGCACCTTATAACGAAATAATTAAATGACTTATTTTTCGATAATCATTCCGGTTTACAACCGGTCGCATCTTCTTGGCGAAACTATTGATACGGTGCTGATGCAAAGTCATCCTGATTTTGAGATCATTATTGTAGATGATGGAAGTACCGAGAATATTAAAAAAGTGCTTGATGAAAAATACAGTACCGAATCAAGAGTGAAATATTTTCGCAAACAAAATGAGGAAAGAGGTGCTGCAAGAAATTATGGTTTGAAACAGGCCAATGGTGATTACGCTGTTTTTTTTGATTCCGATGATTTTATGAAGGCACATTATCTTGAAGTGCTTGATGGGATCATTATTGAAAACCCGGGTATAAAGCTACTTGCTGCCAAATACAATTATGACAATAATGGAAAAATAGAATATCATCCTTTGCTTCAGTCCCTGGCCGAAGGCTGGTATGATCAAAGCTTATTCCTGAAAGGAAATATTCTTGCCTGCAATTATTGTATCAGGATAAAGGATAACGACTTTAATTTATTTCCACCCGAAAGAGAACTGGCTTCAATGGAAGACTGGCTATTTTTACTGGAAAATCTTAGCAATGAAAAAATTTTTATTAAAGATGAGGTCTGTATAACAATGCGCCAGCATGATGAACGTTCGATGAACAACAATCAAAAAGTAATTGAGGCAAGGCGAAAAGCTACGGATTGGGCATTGAAGAGGCTTAATCTTTCGGCTACCGCAAAAAAAACCTTACTAGCATGGTCTCATTATTTTTGCGGCATTCACGAATACCTTGATTTTAAAAGAGGCGCTGCGGTAAAAGAAGCAATCACAGCAATAAAAAAAGATGGTTTGCAAAAGCATTTTTTAATATTGCTTGCTAAATCTATTGTTGGAAGAAAGTTGATCAAAACGATCCGATGAAAACAAAAGGAAACATTCTTGTTTTTACGCAATGGAGTTTTAAGGATGCGCTGGTACAAACCTATACATTACCTTATGTTAATATCATCAGAGAAATAATTTCACCCGAACAAAAGATCATTTTAGTAACTGCTGAACAGGAACATTTTGCTTTAAGCAAAACTGAAGCAGATCATGTAAATAAAGAATGGGAAAAGAAAAATATGATCTTGCTTCCGGAGCCTTATAAGAGGTTTGGGTTAAAAAAAATGTTTGCCTCACTCGGAAATCTTTCAAAGCTTATTGGTGTTATTAAAAAAGAAAAAATAAAAACGATCCATGCATTTTGTACACCCGCAGGAGGTATTGCTTACCTGTTGAGTAAGTTTACGGGTGCTGATCTTATTATTGACAGTTATGAGCCACATGCGGAATCAATGATCGAAAACGGAACATGGAAGAAGGGTGGGCCGGCATATAAAATTTTGTTTTCTCTTGAAAGAAAACAAACACAAAAAGCAAAAGTTCTGATAGGCACTACGGCGGGAATGAAGCAATATGCTTTAGAAAGATATGGGGTTGAGGTAAAAAATTTTTACGTAAAACCGGCTTGTGTAAATCTCGTAAAATTTTCTCCCTCGCAAAAGGACCCTTTGCTTTTAAAAGAACTTGATCTTCAAAATAAAATTGTTTGTGTATATGCCGGAAAGCTTGGAGGCATTTATTTAAAAGAAGAAGTTTTTGATTTTATCAAATTATGCTATGATCGCTGGAAAGACGATTTTCGTTTTCTAATGCTTACAAGTGCAACAAAGGAAGAGATCAATACTGAGATGCAAAGAGCAAGGCTTCCGGAAAATATTGTTATCAGCAAGTTTATTGATCATGATGATGTACCGCGTTATCTTTCGCTCGGCGATTTTGCGATCAACCCGGTAAAACCAGTGCCGACAAAAAGATATTGTACTTCAATAAAGGATGGGGAATATTGGGCGATGGGTTTGCCAGTTGTAATTTCCCAGCAAATCTCAGATGATTCAGAGATAATAGAAAAGGAAAATACAGGGATTGTTGTTGATTTTTCTGATAAAGTTGCTTTATTAAGATCAATTGAAAAATTAGAAGCATTAATAAAGGACAAAGCTGTGCTGAAAGGAAAGATCAGGGAAATTGCTGTTCGTTATCGTTCTTTTGAAATAGCAAAAAGGATATATAAAGAAATTTATAATTAAGAGTTGACTAGTAACAAAACAAAACCTGTTATTCATTTTTGGGTTCCTTATCCAATCGGGGTAGCGCCGTCGCAGCGGTTTAGGGTAGAATTGTTTTTGCCCCAACTTGAAAAGGAAGGGTATTCTTTTAAGCTATCGACCTTTCTTGATAAAAAAGCGTGGGACATATTATATAAACCAGGGAACCGGTTTTTAAAAGCATGGGGAACTGTAAAAGGTTTTTTCAGAAGGGTCAACCACCTTTTCCAATCAGGGAAAGCCGATTATATATTTATACATCGTGAAGCCACACCGCTTGGTCCGCCGATATTTGAATGGTTGCTTGCTAAGATCTTCGGAAAGAAGATCATTTATGAATATGATGATGCCATTTGGATTCCCGGTGGCGAAGAGATATCATTCATGAAAAAATGGTTGAAAGCAACATGGAAAATAAAGCATATCATAAAATGGTCATACAAAGTAGCTGCTGGAAATAATTTTTTATGCAAGTATGCACGACAATATAACCCTTCGGTTTTTCTTATACCTACGGTTGTTGATACAAAACAAGGCCACTTTAAACAGCGGAACCAAAATGAAGGCAGCAAAATAGTTGTAGGCTGGACAGGTACACACACTACATTACATAATCTTGAAGTTATCGAAGGTGTGATCCCTGAATTAAGAAAGGAAATAGAATTCGAGTTCATGATAATCTCAAATAAACCACCGCAATGGAATTTTGATTTTATTTATAAGCAATGGGACCTGGCTACTGAGCAAGATGATCTTTTGAAAATGCATATTGGCATCATGCCATCAAAGCAAGGTCCCTGGTTCGAGGGAAAATGTGGTTTTAAATTAATTCAATATTACGCCTGTGGGATCCCTGCAATTGCATCTCCAACCCAGGTAAACTCATTGATCACTTTACACAATAAAACAGGCTTTATTGCAAATAATAAGGATGAATGGAAGACTTATTTAAAAAAATTAATTACAACGGCCCAACTGAGATCCTCAATGGGAGAGGTTGCGAGAGAGCATATTGAAAAAAATTACAGCCTAAACAGTTTGTTTCCTGCTTTTGTCTCTCTCTTTTCTTAATACCAATTCTTGTTTTGGCGGATAATATAAAATTATCAGGAATGCAGTATAAAATGGCAGACAAGGAATTTTATATCTGACTAATGAGCCAAAATTAGAAGTGGAGATACCAACTGCAAAAGCAAATATTAAAGTGAATATCAGGCAAAATTGAAGTGTTTCATCAGAAAGAATTCGTTGAACTACCCTGATTGGGTTATTTCGAAAAATAACTACGATAGTGAATATTAAAAAAAATAATGACTCAAGTGCGGAGATCATTACAATTGGTTTTCTTGCTTCCCATAAATATGGCCGGAACAAAGTAACATTTACTCCTGCCGGTGCTTGCTCCAACATTCCTAACAAAGTAGGATCAAAATCACCAAGTGTATATCCTGAACCATCCTGTTCATTAGAAATTCTAAATAAGTAATCTCTTGTAACAGAGGATTTATAAGCAATGCTTTCAACATTATATTCTCCAAACATTTCGGTTTGTAATTTACCGCCTACTACTACCAGGCCAATAATAGCTGAAGCATATAAAAAATAACGTACAAAAAGGATCAGCCTCGTATCTTTTATCTTATAAGAAAGCAAACCCACACCCCAAAGCAAGGCTGCAGGTAGAAATGCCATTACAATGTAAGACTTGATAATATAAATTATATATAGAAAAATTAAAGCAAATATTGAATTGGTTATAATTTTTTTGTTTTCATAAAAAAGTATGTAGAAAAAATGAGTGACCCATCCCATACATGATAGTGTGATGGTGTCTTTCATAAAGCCGGATCCCCAAAAAATAACGCTTGGAATAAATAGAATAGCATATGCTAATTGTTTTGAAAGCCTGGGATATAATTTCGTAAAAACAAGATATAATTTCCAAACACCTATAAAAGATAAAGCTGCAAATATTACAGCCGTCGGTAGGTAAGTGGTCATTGTAAATATGCCAATCAATGCGCCCATTACAGAAATTAGATATTCCGGCGTTCTGATACCATACCAGTAAAATTGAGTGGTATAATTGTAGACATCTACATCGTATACTTCAGCAGATCCTGTGATCAATCTTAACCAGGTCCAAAAGGAATCACTCATAGAAGAATTGATCACCTGCGTTTGGTGCCAATAATTCAAAGTATCACCACCTTTATAATAATATTGATAAATTATTCCCAGAAAAACTGCTCCGATAATTTTTAAAGAAAAAGCGGACATAAAAAAACGACGAAGTGGATGCCCCGCAGGATAATATTTATTTCTAAAATAAGCAGCAAATATGAAGACGATAAAAAGATAAATTGGAAGTAAGATGAAATCAGTTATAGTGATATATTGCATAAAAATCAAGGATATTGTATGTGTGGAATTGCTGGCATAGTTGCTTTGACAGATATAGGCCGACAACAGGTTTCGAAATTACGACAATCCATCCGAACTCTGCAGACAAGAGGACCAGATGACGAAGGTATTTATCTATGCAATGATATGGGATTGGCGCAACGACGATTGGCAATTATTGATACCAGTGCGGCTGCTAATCAACCAATGTGGGATAAGACAGAACGTTATACAATTATTTTTAACGGCGAAATATTTAATTACCAGGAACTCCGAAGTAAATATTTTACGACTGAAGAAAAACAACAACTTCGTACAAGTTCAGACACAGAGATATTACTTGAGCTTTTTATAAAACAAGGAGAAAAATGCCTTCCATTATTGGAAGGTTTTTTTGCTTTTGCCATTTATGATACGCAAACAAAAGAGCTATTTGTTGCAAGAGACAGGTTTGGCAAAAAGCCATTGAATTATTTTATTGATGATAACCGGTTCATTTTTGCATCTGAATTAAAGGCACTTTATGATTTTGGCATTCCAAAAGAATTAAACTATGAAGCGCTGCAACTGTACTTGCAATTATCTTATATCCCTCAGCCCATGAGCATGCTGAAGCATGTGAGAAAAGTGGAACCAGGCGCAAGGTTGATACTTAGAGGAAAAAATATCGAAGAAAAAAAATGGTACGAGCTTACCCCAAAGTATGAATATAAAAACGCCCCGTCTTATGAACAAGCACAAAAACAGCTTGTTCCTTTATTAGAAGATGCAGTTGTAAAAAGATTAATAAGTGATGTACCTCTTGGCGCTTTTCTGAGTGGAGGTATTGATTCTTCTGTTATTGTTGCATTGGCCAGTCGTCATCAAAAATCGTTGAACACATTTTCGATCGGGTTTAAAGATGAGCAATATTTTGATGAAACTCAATTTGCAGAATTGGTTGCAGCAAAATTTAAAACTAATCATGCTACGTTTCGTTTAGGCTTTGATGATTATTTATCTCACATATATGATGTGTTGAATTACCTGGATGAACCATTTGCTGATTCAGCGTCATTGCCCCAATTCATTCTTTGCATGGAAGTAAGAAAACATGCAACAGTTGCCATTTCCGGTGATGGAGGCGATGAGGTTTTTGCAGGTTATAATAAGCATTATGCAGAATGGCAGGCAAGAAGAAGATCATTGGCAGGAGCTCTTGTAAAGATGGGTGCTCCTCTTTGGAAAGTTATGCCAAAGAGCAGGAATAACCGTTTCTCTGATCTTTTCCGGCAATTGAACCGGTATGCGGAAGGAGCTGAGCTTTCTTCAAAGGAACGATACTGGCATTGGGCTTCCACTTTTTCAGCAGCTGATGTAGGTAAATTAATTGCAAAACAAACTTCCACCAGGATCAACAACACAGTCATCGATTCAGTAAAAGAAAAATATCTTTCAAATATCAATGATGATTTTAATTCTGTATTAAAAACAGATCTTGATCTTGTGCTCACAAGTGATATGTTGGTGAAAGTTGACCTGATGAGTATGGCAAATAGTGTAGAAGTGCGTTCACCATTCCTTGATCATCATGTCGTGGAATTTGCTTTTACATTACCATCGGAATACAAAATAAACAAAGCAGGCAGAAAGAAAATTATAAAAGACGCTTTCCAAAATATTTTACCACCAGAAATTTATAACCGTGGAAAAAGAGGATTTGAGATACCGATGCTGAAGTGGTTCCGTGACGAACTACACACCTATATATTTGATGACCTGTTAAACGAAAAATTTGTAAAAGAACAGGGCATCTTTGATATTGAGTTTATCAATTGTATGAAAAAACAACTTTACTCTTCTGCTCCGGGTAATATTGTTGAGCAACTTTGGGTATTGATCGTTTTTCAACATTGGTATAAGAAATATTTTATGTAAAACCTGATTTGTGAACAAAGGGATCTTTACCATATCGCTGGACTTCGAACTTTTCTGGGGTGTACGGGATCATCGCACACTGGAAAACTATGGAGAGAATATTCGCAATGTTCACCATGTTGTTCCCCACTTGCTTGAGGTATTTTCTAAATACAATGTGCATTGCACCTGGGCAACAGTTGGCTTTCTTTTTTTTAATGAGAAAAAAGAAATGGTCTCGTATTTACCTGCTGAACGACCGACATATAAGAAGAAGGAATATGATCCATATTCTTATCTCGATCAAAATGAGTTGGAAAAAATTTATCATTTTGCCCCAGCACTCATTGAGCAAATAAAAAGAACACCTGGCCAGGAAATTGGAACGCATACATTTTCTCATTTCTATACACTTGAAAAGAATACAACGATCAGTCAATTTCAAAGTGATCTGCGTGCTGCAATTGTCACTGCAAAAGAAAAAGGCGTAGAAATAAAAAGTATAGTTTTTCCACGTAATCAATATTCTGATGAACATATTAAGGCATGTTTGGAAGAAGGAATAAAAATTTACCGTGGTAATGCACTTTCAGATGTATACAAACCAATATCCAGGGAAAACGAAAATATTTTTAGAAAAGGAACACGTTTTGCTGATACGTATATTAATATGACCGGGCATCATTGTCATGCTATTCCTGCAGCCAGTGAAATTATTAATGTGCCGGCAAGCCGGTTTCTGAGACCGTATAATCCGAAATTTAAAATGTTTGATGGCTTAAAACTCAGTCGGATAAAGCAAGGAATAAAGTTTGCAGCAAAGCACGGTTTGATTTATCATCTGTGGTGGCATCCGCATAATTTCGGTAAATACATGGAGGAGAATTTTAAATTTCTGGAGCAAGTTTTAAAATATTATGATCAACTGAATCGCGAAGAAAAAATTGAATCTCAAAACATGCTTGAGATATATTCCAATATCAAATAAACTATGGAGAAGATGAAAATTGTTTTGTTGACAAGAGACTGTGATTCGACGACGATCCTTTATAATTATCTCAGGCAACACTTTCCCATTGATACTGTTGTTTTTGAAAAAACTATTTCAAAGTCAGAACAGTTCAAACGAAGAGTTAAGTTTATTGGCTTTTGGAATGCTATTGGGCAGGTCATATTTATGTTGTTTGCTTTTCCCTTTTTGAAATTAACTTCTCAGAAAAAAAAGAAAAGAATTTTGACGCAATATGATCTTGACCTTACAACTATACCTGAGGAAAAAATTAAGCGAATTGATAAACTTAGTTCAACTAAAGGAAGAGAGTTTTTGCAGAAACTAAAACCTGACCTTTTAATTGTCAACGGTACAAGAATACTTTCTAAAAAGACCCTGGAATCTGTTTCGGCGCCTTTTGTAAATATTCATACAGGCATTACACCGGCCTATCGCGGTGTGCATGGAGGGTATTGGGCTGTGGCCAAAGGACAAAATAATTTTTTTGGTACGACAATACATTATGTTGACCCGGGAGTTGATACAGGCGGGATCATTGAACAGGTTTTTGCAGAGCCAGGAAAGAAAAATAATTTTTATACATATCCCTATGTTCAATATGCCACAGTACTTCCCGTATTAAAACAAGTCGTGCAATCCTTCGTTGATGGTCAAATGCCTCCTTCAAAGCCACCGGTTGCAAATGAATCTGCTTTATGGTTTCACCCCACCATCTTTCAGTGGCTCGGAAACCTTAAAAGAACATTTATTTTTTTACTAGTATCATCTTTTATCCAACTATTCTAAACTAATTTGTGGGGTAAATGCCAAGAGTCTTAAGAATACTTAATCGCCTTATCATTGGCGGCCCTTCGAAAAATGCAGTATATCTTTCAAGATACATGCAGCCTGACTTTGATACACTATTAGTTATCGGCGGAAAAGAAGATCATGAGCAGGATGCTGATTTTTTAGCCACAGCAAATAATATTGATCCTACCTGTATTCCGGAAATGAAAAGGTCGATCTCTCCATATAATGATTGGGCTGCGTATAATAAATTAAAAAAATTAATTAAAGAATTTAAACCCGATATTGTTCATACGCATGCTGCAAAATCGGGAGCATTGGGAAGATTGGCTGCAAAACATTCTAATGTCCCTGTGATTGTGCACACTTTTCATGGCCATATTTTTCATTCTTATTTTAATTCAGTAAAAACAAATTTCTTTATTAGGGCCGAAAGATATCTTGCCGGCTTAAGTGACGCGATAGTTGCCATCAGTGACGTACAAAAAAAGGAATTATCCGGCGACTTCAAAATTGCGGTTGCTGATAAATTTCGGGTGATCCCACTTGGACTTGATCTTGATAATTTTATAATCAACCAGGAAGAAAAGAGAAACAAATTCAGAAAAGAGTTTGGACTGGATGATGATATTATTGCTATCGGAATAATCGGAAGATTAGTGCCGATAAAAAATCATTCACTTTTTTTAAAAGGATTGAAACATTTACTTGGTAATACAGCTGTAAAGTTCAAAGCTTTTATAATTGGCGATGGCGAAAGCAGGGGTGCGATTGAGCAAATGGCAAATGATCTGGGAATAAAATATACGATGCAAACTGATGCAACGCATCCACACCCATTGGTATTTACATCGTGGAGAACTGATATCGATACTATTTTCGCCGGTCTTGATGTCATTGCATTGACATCACTTAATGAAGGAACACCAGTTAGCTTAATTGAAGCACAAGCAGCCGGCAAGCCAATTGTATCTACAAGAGTAGGAGGAATAGCAGATGTTGTTTTGGAGAATAAAACAGCTTTGCTTTCTGAGATCACTGATGAAAAGACTTTTTCGAATAACCTGCTTCAGCTTGTTAGTGATCCGGAACTTCGAAAAAAATTCAGTCATGCTGGCAAAGATCATGTTGTAAGTAAGTTTAGTTATCAAAGATTGGTAAACGACATGAGTGGTTTATATCATGATCTGCTTTACAAAAAAATCGTCGTAAGAAATAAATAATTTTTATGAAGTTGTGGGGAAAAAAAGAATCTGATGCATTTGACTATGGGCTTCTTAACACTGACATGCATTCTCATTTATTGCCTGGTATTGATGATGGCTCACCTGACTTAGCTACTTCAGTGGAAATGATAAATGGGCTGGTTAACCTTGGTTTTAAAAAACTGATCACTACACCGCATGTCATGCAGGATATGTATCCGAATAAAAGAGATGATATATTAAAGGGATACGAGATTTTGAAAAAGCACCTGGAAGCAGAAAGAATAAATGTGGAGCTTGGAGTTGCTGCAGAATATTTTCTTGATGATAATTTAAAGAAGTTGCTTGCAGATAAAGAGTCGTTATTAACATTTGGAGATAACATGGTATTGGTAGAATTTTCAATGGCTAGTGAGCAGTATAATTTTAAAGAATTACTTTTTGAAATGCAAATGCAAGGCTACCAGCCTGTGATAGCTCATCCAGAACGATATATCTATCAGGAAAAGAATAAAGAGTTTTTTGAAGAATTGAAAGGAGCAGGATATCTTTTTCAACTCAACATTATGTCATTAGCGGGAGCTTATGGAAAAACAGTAAATGAGCTTGCCCGTTATTTTATAAAACATAAATATTATGACATTGCCGGTACTGATCTGCATAACACCAATCATCTTTCTCATTTACAAAATTCATCAATATCTCACGGGTTAAAAGAATTGCTCGATGCCGGAAAGCTGCTGAACCTGGAATTATAAAATGGCATCTTAAAATTGCCATTGAAATCAGGATTTGGCGTATATGTTGCTAATAAGTACAATGAACATTTTAAAAACGTTAGTTAATATCAGTTAGATTTGATAGGATAATGGAAAATGATAAAGTAATATTAGTGAGTGAACATGATGACATGGTTGGTATCATGGATAAAATGGAAGCACATAAGCAAGGCTTATTGCATAGGGCATTTAGCATTTTTATTTTTAATATGAAAGGCGAAATGCTGTTACAACAAAGAGCATTTAGTAAATACCATAGTGGCGGCTTATGGACAAATGCATGTTGTAGCCATCCCATGCCCGGCGAAAAAACAAAAGATGCAGCGCAAAGAAGATTGATGGAAGAGCTTGGATTTGAAACACCGGTTGAAAAAATATTTGATTTTGTTTACAAAGCCACCTTTGACAACGGCTTGACTGAACATGAATTTGATCATGTTTATGCTGGTGAATATGAAGGCCAATTAAACGTTAATCCTGACGAGGTGAGTGAATTTTGTTATAAAGAAATTTCAGAGATAAAAAACACATTGCAAACACATCCACAAAAATATACGGCGTGGTTTCGTCTTGCCTTTCCAAAAATTGAAGAATGGTGGATATCACGATATCAAATAGCCTAACATAAATAACATTGCTTTTTACTTACCTGTTCATGCTACAACTATTATCGTTTCTTTTCTTAAAAGCTGCACTTAAACAATGTTGATCATTGATCGGGATCCAATTGCATAAACTCTCTCTTTACCGCCTTAAGCATACTGAATAATTGCGCTACTTGTATTAAGAGCAACACACCTAAAGCAAGAATTACATACCATGGCAACCTGATCGTCTTCACACTTGAGATATCCTGGAATTTTTCAATATGATACCCGGTAAGAGCAGAACCAATCGCCATGCCTGCAACCAAAAAGGACAGAAGTGAGAATAGGACTTTTAAAAACATGATACGCATGGTAGAATAACCAACTTTGAAATTTTCGAGAATAGCAGCAGGAATGATCAATACCAATGCGATCCAACTCCAGTTTTTATTGAACCATGCATCATTCAATGAAACGTTAAGTACCAGCACTAATAGGATCGATAAAAGTCCCCAGGGGAATATTAAAAATGAAGAAGTTTTAGAGGTTGGTGCCATGATCAAAATTTTATTAGGGAGAAAGATAAAAATTATTTAGCCACGATTGCATACTTTTATTTCACATACTTACACCCGTTATTTATTAAAACAGGTAAATTCATGACTAATTCTTAAACTCAAGTTTGTGTATGAAAATTCTTACAGGTAAAAAGGAATTTTTTCCAGGCGTTGGAAAAATAAATTATGAAGGCCCTCAATCAGATAATCCTCTAGCTTATCGCTGGTATGATGAAAATAAAACGGTAGCGGGTAAATCAATGAAAGACCATCTACGGTTTGCCTGTGCATACTGGCATAGCTTCTGCGGTAATGGAGCTGATCCTTTTGGCGAACCCACACATTTATTCCCATGGAATGAAAAGAATGATGCAGTTGGAAGAGCAAAAGACAAAGCTGATGCTGCTTTTGAATTCATTACTAAACTTGGCCTGCCATATTATTGTTTTCACGACCTGGATGTGGTTGACTACACTAATGATGTTAAAGAAAATGACAAGCGATTAAATACTATTACGGATTATTTAATTGAGAAGCAAACAACAAGTGGTGTAAAGCTTTTGTGGGGTACAGCAAACTTATTTTCCAATCGCAGATATATGAATGGTGCTGCAACGAATCCAGACTTTCATGTATTGGCGCATGCTGCTGCCCAGGTGAAGGCGGCATTAGATGCAACGATCAAACTGGGTGGTGAGAACTATGTATTCTGGGGCGGAAGAGAAGGGTACATGAGTTTGCTGAATACAGATATGAAAAGAGAGAAAGAGCATTTTGCAATGTTTCTTCATAAAGCAAAAGAGTATGCAAGAGGCAAGGGATTCAAGGGAACATTTTTTATTGAACCGAAACCTTGTGAACCAAGCAAACATCAATACGATTATGATTGTGAAACCGTAATTGGTTTTTTAAGACAACATGATCTTTTAAATGATTTTAAAATAAATGTAGAAGTGAATCATGCGACACTGGCAGGGCATACATTCACTCATGAATTGCAAGTGGCGGCGGATGCAGGATTACTTGGCAGCATTGATGCTAATCGCGGCGATTATCAGAACGGATGGGATACTGACCAGTTTCCGAATAATATAAATGAGCTTGCTGAAGCGATGATCGTGATCCTTGAAGCCGGCGGTTTTGGAGGAGGCGGTATAAACTTCGATGCGAAGATCCGCAGAAACTCAACTGATCCTGAAGATCTTTTTCATGCACATATCGGGGGAATGGATGCATTTGCAAGAGCATTGATCATTGCAGATAATGTTTTAAGTAGATCGGATTATAAAAAAGTTAGAAAAAACCGGTATGCATCTTTCGATAAAGCACAGGGGAAAGAATTTGAAGAAGGAAAATTGTCGTTGGAAGATCTGCGGACTTATGCAATTGCGAATGGCGAGCCATTAACAAAGAGTGGCAAACAGGAATACATGGAAAACATTATCAACAGGTATATTTAAGCTCTTAAACTTTCATGAACAATATTAGCGGAACAGTTAATTGGGGCATCATCGGTTGTGGTGATGTATGTGAAGTTAAAAGTGGACCTGCATTCAATAAAGTTGCTGATTCCAAATTAGTTGCTGTAATGCGCCGCGATTTTGATAAAGCAAAGGATTTTGCACAGCGACATGGGGTTCCCAAATATTATTCTGATGCCATCGAGCTGATAAATGATAAAGAAGTAAATGCAATTTATATTGCTACGCCTCCTTCTTCACATGAATCTTATTTAGAAATGGCATTAAAAGCCGGTAAGCCTGTTTACGTTGAAAAGCCAGTTACTGTAAGCTCTGCATCAGTGCAAAGAATGATGGAATTGGAAAAGAAACATGATGGTAAAGTAAGTGTGGCACATTACAGACGAGGATTGCCTCTGTTTAATAAAATAAAGCTATTAGTGAATGATGAAGTGATAGGAAAAGTGAAGTTGATATTGTTGAGAACATTGCAACCTCCGGTAAGTAAGATCATAACTCAGACAGAAGATAATTGGCGGGTCAATCCCGAAATATCAGGCGGAGGTTTGTTTCATGATCTTTCACCACATCAGTTGGATATTATGTATTGGATATTTGGAACTCCACAACAAGCAGATGTGCAGGCCGCTAACCAGGGAAAACTCTACAATGCACCCGATCTCACAATGGTGCAGCTCGCATTTGCAAATGATATTTACTTTAATGGCGTATGGGATTTTAATGTGTCGGAAACGGCGACAAGTGATTCATGTGAGATTATTGGAGACAAAGGAAACATACGGTTCAGTTTTTTTCGTGTAAGCACAATAGAATTAGTTTCTAGTGCCGGCACAGAAATATTCGAATTGGAATACCCGGTAAATATTCAACAACCGCATATAAATAATGTAGTAAAATTTTTTCGTGGTGAAGGACCTAACCCGTGCAGTCTTGAAGAAGCATTAGTTACTATGAAGGTGATGGATAAAGCAAGATGATTTTTAATTTTTCTAATAGTTGTCAACCGATCTTATGTAAAACTGGCTCCCTTGCTTCTTTAAGGCAACTAAAAACTATTTTATAAAATTCCGGATGGGACTGCCAGGTTTTCCCCGTAACAATTTTTCCATCTTTCACTGCTTCATCCGGAGTAATGTATATGCCACCACATGCTTCCACTTCAGATTTTACATGTTCATAACAAGCTATCTTTTTATTGTTCACTAATCCTGCAGTAACCAAAATTTGTGAGCCATGACAAATGGCAAAAATATATTTATCACTTTCTGAAAATTCCTTTACGATCTGAATTACTCTTGCATTGTTACGCAAATATTCTGGCGCCCTGCCTCCGGGCATCAAAACAGCGGCATACTCAGCAGTATCCACCTCATCAAACGAAATGTCTGATTCAATGATGTAGCCAATCCTTTCTACATAAGTATCCCACCCCGGTTCGAAATCATGCATTACGAGATTCATTCTTTTCACAGTTGGTGCGGCTATCACCGGAATATAGCCTTCTTCTCTTAAACGGTGCGATGCATAAAGGATCTCAAAACTTTCGCCTGCATCACCGGTAATGATCAGTATCTTTTTTCCTGCTGCCATAAGATGATATTTAATTAATATTAAAAATAACAAGAAACTTTTCAATGCATGCTTAAATAAGCTTCAGCAAATCGTTTCCCCATCGTCCTTTGTCCTTTTGAATTAAAATGCAAATGATCGCCTTTGTCTTTTAAGTCTTTTGTTGAGATAACACGGCTGTTTTTATCTTCTGCCGCATAATCATGGATTGCTTTATTTATCAAATCAAAGTCTGCTGGGTTTTCCGAGAAAGAACCTAGTTCTCCAAGCAAAACTGTTAATTCATTATTCCCTGCCTCGGTTCTGAATTTTGAAAATAATAGATGAAGTCTTTGTTTATGAAGTGGAATATCTTTTTCATTAGCGTCACTTTCTCCCTGGTGCCAGAGAATTCCTTTAATGATCCCATTTTGTTTGGCGATCTCAAGTTTTGCCAAAAAGTTTGAAAACAGTTTTACATTTCGGTAAACCGAATCACCCAACCATTGCCGTATCGAACTGCCACCAACAGCAGTTGGAATAATTAATATTGAAATGTTGCCAGGAATTTTTGGGATAAGTGTTTTTGCAAAAAAAAGTCCGCAATCAAGTCCAGTTCTATCGGGTTCATAAAAATGCAATGGTTCTTTGGCAATTATGATCTGCCCATCTTTATTAATTGATAGAATTCTTTTATCAGACACCGTATCTTCTGGTTCAACAATACCACGACCCGCCATATTCGATTGCCCTGCCATTATAAATACCCAAACATTTTCTTTTTTTACGTTATTTGACATCACTTCAATTCGTTTTGGAAAATAGGTTGTTCTTTCAGCTACAATTTTATGGTTGCATGAAATTGAAAAGATAACCGCCAGGAAAATAAGACTTTGTATCATTTAACTATATCTGATCTTACAGTGACAGGCTAACTTTTTTGCCATTTTTAATTGCCTCATAAATTGCATCAATGATCTTCAGATCTTTCAATGCTTCTTCACCATCAACGGGCACTTCCGGTTGTTTACCTTCTAAAATGATTTCTGACATTCTATCCATCTGTACTGTTTGATGCGTTACATGCGGATAATCCAACTCACCTTTATGTGTTCTTCCTTTTATAGGCCCATAACCGGTTGAAGGCTGCAACTCTGCAAATCCCTTTTCAGCATTTAAGAAAAAGCTATCAAGATTATTCATGGTATAAGTTGATAAACAAGATGCGACTGTTCCACTCGGAAAACCTAATTGAAATTGAATTGTTTCATCAACTCCTTCTTTAAATTTTTCTTTATCCGTTTTTGTTTCTTGAGCTGTCACCCATATTGGTTCCTCACCGATCATATACCTTGCACCATTGATTGAATAAATTCCAATGTCCATCATAGCACCACCTCCTGCTAATTCTTTTTTCAATCGCCATTGTGTGGGATCGCCAATGCGAAAACCAGACAATCCCTCGAAGAACAAAACCTTTCCGAACTCTCCGTCTTTTCTCATACGGATCACTTCCAGTGTTTTTGGTTCAAAGTGCATGCGATAACCAACCAGCAATTTCACATTCGCTTTTTTACAAGCAGCGATCATCTGTTCTCCGTCTTTAGCATTGATCGACATTGGTTTTTCACAAATAACATGTTTACCGGCTTTAGCCACTCTTATGGCCGCATCTTTATGCAACGCATTTGGTGTGATAATATATACTGCATCAATATCAGGGTTATTTTTTATGCTGTCATAATTTTCATAGTTGTAGCAATTCTTTTCCGGAATATTATATTTAGCCTGCCATGCAGTTATTTTAGAAGGCGTGCCGCTTATTACACCAACTAATTTTGCTTTTGTGCAATCCTTCATTGCATCGGCTACACGGGTTCCGTAGCTGCCAAGGCCCATGATAGCAACACGTAAAATGGGCCCGTCATATTTTTTATCTTTTATTCTTACTAGTTTTTCCAAATGATCTTGTTTTGATAAAAGAGGTAATGCAAGAAATGAACCAGTAAGTTTCTGTAAAAAATTTCTACGAGTGTTCATGGTCTGGTAGTTTTAGTTTATTTATAGTCCCTTTTTTATATCTTCAGCTAGTGAATCAAAGATGTGACGCCTATAGCAGTCAATCAGTAATTTACAAAAAGATAAGCTTCTTTATTAAAGCAACTAATAACTTTTGAAAATATCATAGTGAAACAATGAAAAGTGAAAAAAAACTTCGCAGCCGCGATTGGTTTGGGAGAAAAGATAAAGACGGAATTATTTATAGAAGCTGGATGAAGAACCAGGGTATGCCACCTGATATGTTTGATGGCAGACCGGTGATCGGCATTTGCAATACATTCAGTGAACTGACGCCTTGCAATGCACATTTTCGTGAGCATGCGGAATCAGTAAAACGTGGAGTATTGGAAGCCGGCGGATTTCCTGTTGAATTTCCGATCATGAGTTTGGGTGAAACATTATTGAAACCAACAGCCATGTTGTTTCGCAATTTGGCTAGTATGGATGCCGAAGAAAGTATTCGCGGCAATCCAATTGATGGTGTTGTGTTATTAACCGGCTGTGATAAAACAACACCATCGACAGTGATGGGTGCTGCAAGTGTTGGCTTGCCAACGATAGTTGTACCCGGTGGCCCGATGTTGAATGGAAGATATAAAGGAGAAACAATTGGATCGGGCACACATGTTTGGAAGTTTGATGAGGATATGAAGACAGGAAAGATGACTGCGGAAGATTGTGAGTTTGCAGAAAGTTGTATGAGCCGCAGCATTGGTCATTGCATGACGATGGGCACAGCCAGTACAATGGCCTGTATGGTTGAATCGTTGGGTTTGACATTAAGTGGTGCTGCTGCTATACCCGCTGCCGATTCAAGAAAAAAAGTAATGGCACAACTAAGCGGAAGAAGAATTGTGCAAATGGTAAAAGATAATTTAACGATTGATAAGGTTCTTACACGAGAAGCATTTGAAAATTCCATTATGGTAAATGCCGCAGTTGGTGGATCTTCCAATTTTATTATTCATTTATTGGCGATCGCAGGAAGAATAGGAGTGAAGCTGGAGCTAGAAGATTTTGATACGATCGGCAGTCATATTCCATTATTGGTAAACCTGATGCCATCCGGAAAATTTTTAATGGAAGATTTTTATTATGCAGGAGGTTTGCCGGTTGTTTTAAATGAATTAAAAGATCATTTGCACAAAAATGTAATGACAGTTACAGGAAAAAATCATCAGGAGAATATCCAGGGAACTACAGAATGTTATAATGAAGAAGTGATCGCTGCTTATCATAAACCGTTGATCGCTGAAGCTGGTTGCGTAGTCGTAAAAGGAAATCTTGCTTTGAACGGCGCAGTGATGAAGCCATCTGCTGCTACTCCTTCATTGATGAAACATAAAGGTCGTGCTGTTGTATTTGAAACAATTGAAGACTATCATGCACGAATCGATGATCCGGGTTTGGATATTGATGAAACCTGCGTAATGGTTTTAAAATATGTAGGACCCGTTGGCTATCCCGGAATGCCGGAAGTTGGTAACATGGCGTTGCCAAAAAAAATATTGCAAAAAGGAATAAAAGATATGGTTCGGATAAGTGATGGAAGAATGAGTGGCACTGCTTATGGCACCACGATATTACATGTGTCACCGGAATCTGCTATTGGTGGTAATCTTGCTTTGGTACAAAACGGTGATATGATCGAACTGGATGTTGAGCAAAGAAAAATTCACTTAGATGTTTCGGAGGCAGAGTTAGAAAAACGCAGAGCCAAATGGACCCCGCCAAAGCCTGCAGCAGAAAGAGGTTATGTCAGCATGTATATAAAACATGTGACAGGCGCCGATAAAGGAGCCGATCTTGATTTTTTACAGGGAAGTTCAGGTTCGGTAGTAACAAGAGATTCACACTAACCCCCTGTCCCCCTAAAGGGGGGGACTTAGTTTGAACAATTTTTTTTTTAAATAGCAATAAAATGAAAAAGATTTTTTACTTTCTTATTAGCATTGTATTTTTTTCCTGCAATAGCAATGACGCAACAAAAAATAAGGAACTATCATCAAATTATAAGACCTTGGGTACGATTGAAAAGTTTGACGCAGCCTTGGATAATATTATTTCAGCCAATGCCAAACCAGAAATAATTGCTGAAGGTTTCGAATGGAGTGAAGGACCTCTTTGGGTTGAAAAACACAACATGCTTTTATTTAGCGATGTTCCGATGAACACAATTTATAAATGGACAGAAGCAAAGGGAAAAGAAGTTTATTTAAAACCTTCAGGCCATACAGGTACAGAGCCATCTTTATGTAAGGAACCCGGCAGCAATGGTTTGACATTTGACAACAATGGAAATCTTGTTTTATGTCAGCATGGCAACAGGCAAATGGCAAGAATGGATGCGCCACTTGATAAACCCGAAGCAAAGTTTATCACGCTGGCAGATAAATATAATGGCAAAAGATTCAGCAGCCCGAATGATGCCGTATATAATAGTGCAGGAGAGATATTTTTTACCGATCCGCCTTATGGATTGCAAACACAGGATGACAGCGATGCTAAAAAAGAAATTTCATTCAACGGGGTGTATAAAGTAAAAACTAATGGTGATGTTATTCTGCTGGTTGACTCGATCACAAGACCTAATGGAATAGCATTGACACCAGATGAAAAGAAACTGATCGTTGCCTGCTCAGACGGAGCTCATCCTAATTGGTACATATTTGATATAAAAGGTGATTCATTAATCAATGGGAAAATATTTTACAGCGCTTCAGAAGAGGCTAAGACGATGAAAGGTGGGCCTGATGGTTTTAAGATCGATAAAAATGGAAATGTGTTTGCCACAGGACCGGGCGGTGTTTATATTTTTAACAGCGAAGGAAAAAAACTTGGGCATATAAAATTAGACGACGCAACGAGCAACATTGCTTTATCGCTTGATGAAAAAACGATCTACATCACAAATGACATGTATGTACTACGCCTTAAAATGCGAGAATAATTCCCGTCATCATGAGAATAATTTTAGTTTTTATTTTATTTGCCAATACTATTAATTGCTTTGCGCAGGATTCAATTTATCATCTTGGTCCCGATTCACAGAAAAAAGAAGGCGTGCCTAAAGGAGTGGTTTCAAAGTATGAATGGCAAAGTAAGTTGTATAATAATTTCCGCGAGTACTGGGTATATGTTCCTGCACAATACGATTCAACTAAGCCAGCAGCATTAATGGTTTTCCAGGATGGCCATGCTTATGTAAATGACAGCGGCGATTTTCGTGTTCCTATTGTTTATGATAATCTTATTTACCAAAAAAAACTGCCTGTTACAATTTGTTTATTTGTAAACCCCGGTCACAATACAAAAGATTATCCAGAGAACCGCTTCCGTGCAAGTAACCGTGCCGATGAATATGATGTGCTTGATGATCGGTATGCTATTATGTTAATGGATGAGATCATTCCTGAATTAAAAAAGAAATACAATATTAGCAATGATCCAAAGATGCATGGGATAGGTGGCTTGTCTTCAGGTGCTATCTGCGCTTTTACTGCTGCATGGGAACATCCGGAATATTTCCATAAAGTACTTAGCCAGATAGGAAGTTATACCAACATTCGTGGTGGTAATAATTATCCATCTATTATCCGCAAACATAAAAAGAAGGATATTAAAATTTTTATACAGGACGGAAGTAATGACCTGAATAATGAACATGGTGATTGGTGGCTTGCTAATCTTGAAATGGAATCCGCATTGAAGTTTAAAGGGTATGAATTCACTTTTGAAAAGGGAAGCGGAACACATAGTGGTAAGCACGGCGGTGCTATTTTGCCGGAATCATTAATATGGTTGTGGAGCGATATTAAAATCAAATAATCTTTAAGTATGAAATTGTACAGAACAAAGACAGGCATAGTTATAGAAAAAAATGATCTGTTTTATTTAGTTCAAAACGAGAACTGGGATACATTTATTAATGATGATAAGCTTATTGAAAAAATTGAAGATCTTATTCTTGTTATAAAAAAAAGAGATAGTTCTGTTCTTGAAGATATATTACCTCCTATAGGCAGCCAGCAAGAGTTATGGGCTTGCGGCGTCACTTATTTAAGAAGTAAAGTAGGACGACAGGAGGAAAGTAAAGCTTCAGGTGGTGCAGATTTTTATGGAAAGGTTTATGAAGCTGAAAGGCCTGAAGTGTTTTTTAAATCTACACCTCATCGTATTGTTGGTCACAATGCGTTTGTAAGAATAAGAAAAGATTCAACATGGGATGTGCCCGAACCTGAATTAACTCTTGTTGTTTCATCATCAGGAAAAATTGTTGGTTACACGATTGGCAATGATATGAGCAGCCGTAGCATTGAAGGAGAAAACCCTTTATATCTTCCACAAGCAAAAACTTATGATGGTTGTGCGGCATTGGGTCCTTGTATTTATGTTACAGGTAAACCGCTTGATAGTAACACAACGATATCGCTTTCTATCAACCGTGATAATAAAAAAGTGTTTGAAGGTTCAATTGCGATCAGTCAGATAAAAAGAACATTGCAGGAGCTAGTTTCATTTGTTTATCGCGAATGTAGTTTTCCGAATGGCTGTTTGATCATGACAGGAACCGGCATTGTACCCGGGAGTGATTTTACTTTAAAAAGCGGGGATGAAATAAATATTTCAATCGATAATATTGGTACATTGAGCAATACAGTTCAATAAATTTTTATGCAGCTTGTCATAATTGTTCTTGCCATCGGGTTACAAATATTTCTTACTTATAAAAAGGTCAGTCCTTTTCTTTCTTTGTTGATCGTTGCATTACTGGCAGGTCTTGCATTTGGGATGCAGCCTGACGTATTATTAAAGGCAGTGAAGGCTGGAGTAGGAAGTACATTAGGCGATGTGATATTGATCATTTGCCTGGGTGCTATTCTTGGAAAGATATTAGAACTAAGCGGTGCAGCCAGCCAGATCGCTAACACACTTATTCGTTCTTTCGGAAAAAAAAATATTCAATGGGCCGTATTGCTTACCGGTTTTTTTGTCGGCATACCATTGTTTTATAATGCAGGATTTATAATCCTGGTTCCATTGATCTTCTCAATTGCCCGAACTGCAAAACTTCCTTTATTATATGTCGCTATTCCGATGGCTGCAAGTTTAAGCACTACGCATTGTTTTTTGCCGCCACACCCGGGACCGATGTTCCTGGTTGGTGCATTCAAAGCAGATCTTGGAAAAACTTTAATGTATGGTCTTGTCATTTCAATTCCTGTAGTAATTATTGCCGGCCCTTTTTTGGGCAGATTTTTAAGAAGATTGAACATTCCAATTCCCCCATTGGAAAAAATAGAAACAGAAGAAAAAAAATTACCAGGCGTATTTGAAAGTTTTATGCTTGCATTATTGCCGGTATTATTGATCGCTTTGGCAGTAATAGCAAATACTTTTTTCCCCGGTGAATCAATAGTGAATAGAGTGATCCTTTTTATTGGCGATGCCACCATTGCGTTACTGCTTTCAGTTTTGCTTGCCGTTTTAATTCTTGGAGTAGCGAAGGGAAGATCAATGCAGCAAGTAATGCAATGGCTGAACGATTCAATTAGTGGTGTCGCGGTTATATTACTCATCATTACAGCAGGCGGAGTTTTTAAACAAGTGCTGATTGATAGCGGCACGGCAGATTATATTACTTCTTTTAGTAAGCAATGGAATATTCATCCATTACTGTTTGCATGGTTGATAACTGCTTTGCTGAGAGTAGCAATTGGCTCAGCGACAGTTGCAGGAATAACAGCAGCGGGAATTGTTTCTCCTTTGTTAGCCACCGGGACAGTTTCTCCAGAATTATTAGTATTAGCTGTTGGGACAGGAAGTGTTTTCGGCTCGCATGTTAATGATTCAGGTTTCTGGATATTCAAAGAATTTTTTCAGATCTCCTTAAAACAAACATTCCTTTCATGGACGGTGATGGAAACGCTGATCTCAATTTTAGGATTGATAGGGGTAATGGTGTTGAGTATGATTATTTAAGAAACTGCAATTTTTTTTACAGTCTTTGTAGTTATGTCTCAAAAGATTATCGATTTATGGGTTAATAAAAATCGCCGGCTTTAAAAAAGAAGAATTAAAGGTTACCAATTAATGCTAACTTTAAGAAAACCTTCCAAAAATGAAAAAGCTGTTGATCGTCCTTATTGTTTTTTCTTTTTCATGTAGCAAGGACGGAGCAAGAACTTGTTGGGATTGTGAAGTAACAAGGTTAGACCGAACAAATTATTATGAAAAGGTTTGTAATGATGGCACGTATCCAAAATTTAAAGATAGACAAGGAAATAAGTTGAGCTCATATTGTTCAGAGAGGTAACAATCGTATCAAACGTAATTTGAAAAATCCTCACATCCGGATTTTACTTCCTGGTTTCCCTGTTATACAACTTTAAACTTATCAAAAGGTAGTAGTCCCGTCCAGAATCGAACTGGAATATCAGGTTCCGGAGACCTGCGTACTATCCATTGTACTACGGGACCATTTTCGATCAAAAGTCAATAGTCATTAGTCGGGAGTTAGACTCCGAACTACCGACTCTGAACTCCAGACTATTTTATTAATCCTGCCGCATTGCTCGCAAATACTTTTACAGCAATAGCCAGCAAAATTACACCGAAAAACTTTCTTACTGCTAATAAACCTGCTTTGCCGAGTGCTTTTTCTATCAGGTTTAATGATCGCAATACGATATAAATAACAATAAGGTTGATCAATATCGCCACTAAGATCATGTATTCATTTCTATCCGATCTTTCAAAGGTTGCTTTTAATGACATGATCGTTGTTAATGTTCCGCTTCCTGCGATCAATGGAAAAGCAATTGGAACTATTGTTCCGGACGGTGCGTTTTTATCGGGTTTAAAGAATTCTATTCCTAATACCATTTCCAAACCCAAAATAAAGATGACAATAGAACCTGCAACAGCAAATGATTTTATATCAACTCCTAAAATATTTAGAAATGGTTTTCCGATAAAGAAAAACAAAACCATTAATGCGCCAGAGATCAGTGTCACCTTCCATGCATTAATGCCGCCCATTTTTTCTTTCATCGAAATAAGCATCGGCACCGAACCAATAACATCGATCACTGCAAACAGTGTAAATGTAAGCGTAAGAAATTCCTGGAAATTGAATTGCATAGCTGCTGGTTTCTGCAAATGTAGTTATCTGAAAATATATTTCTCTTTAAAGAAATTTAGCTCGACAGATAAATACTCAAGACAGTTTTTACAAAGACAGTCGTTGTAGCGTTGTTCCAAATACACTTTAAGTTCTTCATTCACTACAAATCCATAACACTGGCACTGCGTGATATTACCGGGCTTGCATTCGAATGCTGTTCCGCATCGCGGGCAGTTCTTTTTTTCATGCTGACACATAAATAAAATATCAGAAGTTAAACCTTACACCACCATAACCATTAAAACCAAGGGTATTGAAGCCTGCTGTTTCACTGTATTTGCTATCAGAAATATTTCTGAGATCGGCAAACACCTTCAACCTGTTTTTACAAAATGCATATTCGGCATATACATCCAGCAAAATATAACTATCCAATACCACGTTCACAGTTTGAAAAGTCATTGCATCAAAATAGGCGTCTTTTCTTTTATCAAACCATGAAAGATTACTGCTAACAAAAAGCTTTTCAGTAAGTCTTACTCCTGCATTCAATCCAATACTATTCTTTGGTCTGCGTATCAAATTAAAATAAGTCGTGTCTTTACCGTTTTGTACAGTGGTCACCTTTCCATCAACAAAACTGTAAAAAGCTTTCAGAGAAATATTTTTCGTAGGATTAAAAGAAAGTTCCAGCTCCGCTCCATGATCTTTTTGTTTATCCTGGTTGACATAATGAGATTGTTGAAACGCAATAGCATCTTTCACATTTCGGCTGAACCCCGTAATACGACCTGTGAATTTATTATCAGTAGAAAAATATTGAACACCACCTTCAAAAGTAAGAGCTGATTCAGGCTCCAGGTCTCTATTTCCATATTCTGAAAGTAACTGATAGAGTGATGGCGTACGATAACCGGAAGAAAGATTTGCAAACAATTTGAATTTTTTGTTTAGCAAATAAGACGGATTAATATTGAAAACATAATTGCTTCCATACGCTGAATGAATATTCAAACGGTTGCCTAATTCAAGATTAAATCCTGTTTTCGAATTTATATTCAATGCTGCATAAAGTCCTGTTTGATTGTGATGCAGGCTATCCTTTGAATATTTTGTTGAATAAGAATAGAAGCCAACAGAGGAAAATTCCTGGTCAGTATTCGACGTTCTGAAATCAGCACCCGCAGTCAGTTTAGAAGAACCCTTACCAACCGGCATCGCTATATATGCATCAATAAAATGTTCGGCTCCCATATAAGATCCGCGGGAATATTTATCAAAACCATTCTGGCTTTTTACTGAATCATCAATATATAACCTGTCAATATGATTATAATTATATAGGACATTCAGTTTTGATTTACCCAATAAAATTTCACTGCGAACACCAGCCTGGTAACTTTTTTGTGAAAATGTGTAGTCAAGTTCATCGGTAAAAGACCCCTGGTCAATATCACCGTCTATTTTATTATAACGGAAATACGGTTGAATGTGAATATTCTTTCCGGCTTGTATACCAATACCAGCCTGCAAACTATTTTGTTGATAGGCATCTTTATCCGCATTTGGCGCAGTGCTTATTGCTTCATTAATTCCTTTTGTATCAAAAAGCGAATACGCAAGATCATAGTCAATGATCCCTTTCTTCCCATTTATACCAGCATTAGCTCTCAAACTATTATTACTTCCATAACTAAGCAATCCATTTCCTGAAAAAGATTTTACACTAGTTTTTCTTGTAATAATATTTATCACACCAGCGATCGCATCACTGCCATATAAAGTCGATTGACTTCCTTTTAAAATTTCAATGCGTTCGATCTGATCAATAGAAAGATTCCGGATATCAAAATTGTTACCGATACCGCTTGCATCGTATACGGGAACACCATCTATCGCTATCAATGTGTGATCGACTCTTGCGCCACGCAGGTACAAACTTTTGTCCTTACCTGCATTGCTATTGGCGCCACCGATATAAATACCCACTTGTTCTGTCAACAACTGGGACAGATCTTTTCCGCCGCTGCGTTCCAATTGTTCTTTTGTGATGATGGTAACAACCTTTCCTGTTAAGGATGTTTTGTTTGGATACTTGTTAGCTGTAATAATTACTTCATCCAATAATGATGTGTCCTGTTGTGCCGATAGCTGACTGCCAATGAATGCAGCAGCCACGATCAAAAATTTCTTTTTCATTTAAAAAAGTTTTGCGTGACTGCTTCCGAAAAAAAAGATAGAAATATAAAAGCCTTGCGACGATTACACCTCTTGCCTTTCACCCGAAAGCAAAAAATTATTTATGATCTGGCAGGTCTTCTGGCTTACTCCGTTGTCGAAGCCTTCCCGTCTCGTGACAGTGGCATGAAGATTCACAACTTTTATGGAGCTTACAGCTACGGGGATAGCGTCAGATTTTGACTGACTTCCCTTTTAATCTCGTTAATTATTATGAGCCCGACATTCGGAATTCTTTTCAGCATCCCTTGCGTCGCACTCTTGTACTGCAGAATTTCTATGCAGCAATAATTAACTCAAGAACCAAATCGGAGGCAAATGTAGGAATACAGGTGTTGAATCCAAGAATAATTTTCAACACAGATTTGTCAAAAACTTTTATTTGAAACCAAAATGCAATGCAATACCGCCTGCGAAATTAAAAGTAGAAGCAGCGTTATAATACCTTCCTCCAAATGCATTGATATCGTTTCCTAAACTATACTTTTCATCTAAAATATTATCAACTGCAATAAACAATTCCATTAATACTTTTGGATGAAGATGTTTTTTCCACCCAGTTCTTGCTCCTAATAAATTATAAGAAGAAGCATATTCTGTATTAGCATCGTTCAAAGGAATTGGATCTGCGTAATAATAATTTACATTCAAATATAAACCACGTTTTGTATCAATATCGAAACCCGCCGCTACTACATTTTTGGGTACACTCGGTAATTTCTTTCCTGAATAATCTGCAGTTACCTGTTTGAAATCTTTATAAGAAAAATCATCCCATGTATGACTCACCCAGATCTTACAATTTGTAAATGATTGGTTGGCGTTACTAATAATTTGCCAGGATAAATAACTTTCAATCCCAATTTGTTTTGTACTTCCTGCATTCACAAAATAATCTCCGCCAGATGGATCTCTGCGTTGAACAATTGTATTCTCAAGTCCGAAACGGAATCCATTTACATCAAGATAAATTCTGCCGGAGTTGAATTTGGCACGAATCCCTGCTTCATAATTAATTCCGTATTCCGCATTTAGGTTGTTTGCGATGATCCCGCTTGATGGTAACAACTCTGCAGTTGTTGGCGGCGAAAACCCTCTTGCGACACTTGCATATACTGATAAAGGTTTTGCTAATTGTTTCAACACTGCCAGTCTTGGTGCCAGTTCATTATCATATTTTCTTTTTTGTTCAATAACCGGCGAAACTGAGAGACGGGTGATCGTCAGATTTTGAGAATTGACACTGAGCCCGGCAGTAATAAACCAACTTCTTGGAAGTTCAAGAGTACCCTGAGCAAAAGCAAGGAATACACGATTGTTTATTTCATCATCTGTTTGTAAAGTATCAGGCTTACCATTTTTATTTGAATAAATTCTTACAGAAGAAATCCCTTGTTGAAATTCTACACCCGTTACAATATTTAGCTTTGTCTGCTCATTGTATTTTTTTGTGAATTGAAAAAAAGAACGACCTCCTGTATGTGGTTCATTCGTTCTTCCATAGTTGCGGGTAGTTGGATTCAATAACCGGGTTGACGCTCCATAAAATGAAGTGGTGTTTTGCCAGCGGTCAGAAAATTTTTGATTAAAGGTGATACCAACTAAAAATATTTTTTGGTAAATGGCCGCTTTACTTTCAACTGATCCTGGTATTGGTCCCACCGATGGTCTTGCTGCTCTCGGATTAGCCGTGTATTCGGAAAGCGTCAAAGCACCGGGAGTTTGGTAAAACAGATCACCCCAAAGAAAATGTGTAGTGATCTTTCCTTTTTCCGAAAGTTTGGCATTCAGGTCCCATGTAAAAACTTTTCGGTCAATTTCTGAATTGTCACGATAACCATCAGATGATAATTGCGAATAATTTAAAGTATTCTGGACAGCATCAGTTCCAAGTCGCAAATTAGTATTCAGGTTATTTAATCCCCAATGCCCGGCACTGAAATCAAATGAAAGTCCCGGTTGCCAATCGGCCCTGTTTGTTTTTAATAACAAAACACCGCCAGTGCCTGCGCCATATAAACTGCTGCCTGGTCCTTTAATTACTTCAGCCGATTGAATATTATAAAAACTTAATTGATTCAGATAAGTATTGCCACCCGGATCGGTATAAGGAATATCATTATAATAGGTTTTTACATTTCTTACACCAAATGGAGAACGCAACGAACTGCCACGAATATTCAAACGATAGCTTCCCGGTGAACGTTCTTCCATGCGAATACCGGGATTACTGTTTAATGCAGGTAAAATATTAGTATTATTAAAATGTGATAGTTGTGTTTTATTGATAACAGCGATCGATGCGGGCACTTGCATCAGTTTCCTGTTTTGTTCGTAAGCTTTCACAATTACTTCGTTCAGGGTTTGCGATGAATCCTGCTCAGGCTGTTGAGCATTTAAAAAAAATATTTGTGATAAAAGAAGTATGGCTATAAAAAAATGTTTCATAAAATCAGGTGAGTAAAGTTAATCGCATTATTCTTTATCTTCCCCCCATGAAGTCAAATAAATTGAATCTTTTTTCCTTGACAATGATCGTTATCGGGCTTGTAATAGGTTTAGGAATTTTTAGAACCTCATCAGATGCTGCCAAAGCCGCACTAACTCCAAACGTTTTCTTTTTTGCCTGGGTTGCCGGGGGATTAATTGCTTTGTGTGGAGCATTGACTTATGCAGAGATCGGTTCCCGGTTACCGGTCACGGGAGGCTACTATAAAATTTTTGCTGAATGTTATCATCCTTCCATTGCTTTTGCCATCAATTGTATCATTCTTATTTCAAACGCTGCATCACTTTCAGGTGTAGCATTGATCGGGAGCGAATATATTTCACAAATCATTTTTACAACCGAGCCGTCATCTTTTATAAAGGCATTGATCGCCATGGCTGCCATTATTCTTTTTTATGGGGTGAACCTGATGGGATTAAAAATGAGTTCACGAACACAAAATGTTTTAATGATCATAAAGATCGGGTTAGTTGTTCTTCTTATATGCTCACTTTTTTTCCCATCCAATTATGCTTCGCAAACTATAAAAGCGATAGTGCCAGATCCTTCGTGGAATGATTATATAAAATCATTTGGTATTGCCCTTATCGCTGTATCATTTACCTATGGCGGTTATCAGCAAACCATAAATTTTGGAGAAGAAGTTGAGAATCCACGTAAAACAATTCCCCGAGGAATTTTTATAGGAATATTAGTTATTATAGCACTTTATCTCACTATAAGTTTTGCTTATTATAAAATTATCGGTTTTGAGGAATTGAAAACTTCAAAAGGGATTGCTTCTATTGTAGCAGAAAAAATGTTCGGTGCGCCGGGCAAGTACGTTATATCAATCCTTTTGTTTCTTGCGGTACTTGCTTATGTAAATGTTTTATTGCTCAGCAATCCGAGAGTTATGTATGCAATGAGCATGGATGGGATTTTGCCGGCAGCATTTAAAAAGAAAGATGAGAAAAAGGATGTGTTGACGGTGAGCCTTACGGTATTTGCAGCCATGTGTGTGATTGTTTTGTTTTTTGCAGATACGTTTGATAAAATATTAAGCTTTACTATTTTTCTTGATTCATTTGGAATGGCCTTTTCCGCCGCCACTATTTTTATTTTAAGAAAAAGGACAAAGCATCTTGATGGCACCGGCATTTATACCATGAAATTTTTCCCGGTAATGCCTGTGATATTTATTGCGGCTTATATTTTTGTGGCGGCAAGTATTGCTATCAACACACCACAATATGCAATGATAGGGATCGGGTCAATTATACTTTTTATGCTGATCTATTTCATTACCCGTGGAGTGAAAAAACAAACTACATAAGATGGACATTTCACAAATAATAAATGAGTTGGGAGAAGAAAGAGAAAATTATTTCAATGCCATCTCTCCACCTATTGCGCAGACAAGCAATTTTGCTTTTAAAAAAGTAAGCGATCTAAGTAAAGCCTTTGAAGATGAAATGGGCGGTTTTTTATATAGCCGCGGTTTAAATCCCACTGTTGAAATTCTTAGAAAAAAATTAGCGGCACTCGATGGAGCAGAAGATTGCCTTGTTTTTAATAGCGGTGCAGCGGCCATCTTTGCCGGAGTGCTCGCAAATGTAAAAGCAGGTGATCACATAGTTTCTGTAAAAGCTCCCTATACATGGGCGCAAAGAATGTTTGATATTGTATTGCCGCGATTTGGAGTTACGACTACCTATATTAATGGAACCAAAACCGGGAACTGGGAACTGGCAACAAAATCTGACACCGTTCTTTATTATCTCGAATCACCCAATAGCTGGGACTTTGCATTGCAACCGTTAAAAGAAGTAGCTGCTCTGGCAAGGTCAAAAAATATTACAACTTTTATTGACAACAGTTATTGCACACCGGTTTATCAAAAACCAATTGAAATGGGAATTGATATGGCTATGCAGACAGCAACCAAATATATTGGCGGGCATAGTGATACGCTGGGTGGTGTTTTAAGTGGAACTCATGCAATGATGAAGAAAATATTTGATAGTGAATACCTGAATATCGGTAGCGGTATTCAACCTTTTAATGCCTGGTTATTAATAAGGGGTTTACGAACACTGCCAGCCCGTATCGACCGTATTACAAAAACCTCACTTGAAGTTTTGAAGTTCTTAAAATCGCATCCGAAAATAGAATCCGTCATTTTCCCTTTGGATGAATCATTTCCGCAATACCAATTAGCAAAGCAACAAATGACCGGTGCCTGCGGATTGATGACGATGGTTTTAAAAACTAATAAACGGGATGAGATCGTGAAATTCTGCGAGAGCCTTCAACATATTATGATGGCTGTAAGCTGGGGCGGGCATGAAAGTTTAGTGATACCTAAATGTTCGGGAATTCCCATCTCAGACTTTGATCCTTCGAATCCTGAGCATAGGTGGGTGCGGCTGTATGTAGGTTTGGAAGAGGCGGATTATTTAGTTACAGATTTGGAACAGGCACTTTTAAAGATTGCATAATTGCAAATTCCTAACGATTTTAAGATTAGTATATTTAATCATAGATCTATGTTATAAGCCATAGTTTCCCTGCCAGGCCTCGTGTGCGACGGACTCAGCGACATATAAATCAATTTTTTTTAATGAATTTATTCAAAAGCAACAATCGCCAGAACGGTATATTTGCTGCTGTTAAAATTCTTTATGATTTCAGATCTGATATATGATATCGGTATGCACACCGGGCAGGATACAGTTTATTATCTTAAAAAAGGCTATCGGGTGATTGCAGTAGAAGCGAACCCGTTATTGGCAGAGCAGAATAAAAAAAAATTCAGTAAGGCAATTGCAGCGGGCCGGCTTACAGTTCTTAATTTCGGTGTCTCGGATAACGAAGGGTTGTTGCCTTTTTATATCAATAAACGTTTATCGGAATGGAGCTCCTTTGATAAGGCAACCGGTACAAGAAACAATTCAACTTATGAAGTGGCTGAAGTGCCCTGTATCACAACCCGCCAGCTTTTTGAACAGCATGGCATTCCTTATTACCTGAAAGTAGATATAGAAGGGTTTGATCATTATTGCCTGCTTGATATTCCAGACAGAGGGGATAAGCCTTCCTTTGTTTCCTGCGAAGCAGTATATGTTGAATGGTTAGATACTCTTTACCAAAAAGGTTATCGCAAATTCAAATTACTTCACCAGGGTTATGGGTTCAGACCTATTGATCTTAGGCTTGAATCGAAATCTTATTTTGGTAGGTACCAAATAATAAAAAATGGCATCAAACTCCGGTTACAGAAGATCATTCCTTTTAAACATGCATACGGATCTTCGGGGCCTTTTGGAAATGATACTAAAGGTGAGTGGAAGAGTTATGAAGAAATAAGGGATAGTTATCTCGCCTTTTATCAGTATGATAAAAAAACGCCTCTAAATCCTGTAAGCTGGTTTGATTTTCATGCAAGTTTGTAATAAGATTTCTTCGGTCTGTAAAAATAGTTAAGGATGCAGTGGCTAAGCTGTTGCCTTACCTGGTAAGTTATGTTTATTTAGAAACCCCTTCTGCCAATAAAAAAATTAACCCCCGTTTGTCAAAATTCAGTCACGGGAAAAACCAATTCTCCTAATTTTGCGCCATGTTAAAAAGTATCGCCGCATCGCTTATCGCTTTTTTAATCGTTTTATCTGCACAGTCGCAGGAAAAATGGAATTTGTTGAAATGTGTTCAATACGCAAAAGCAAATAATATTTCTGTTAAACAAGCAGACTTGCAAATCCGCTTTTCGGATGTAACCTATAATCAGAGTAAAAGTGCACAGTTTCCATCGTTGAATTTCCAGAACAGCACAAGCTATCGTTTTGGCCGTTCAGAAAACCCTGCAACCGGTGTACTTGAGGATAATAATTTCTTAAGTTCTAGTTTCAGTCTTCAATCGGGGGTTACTTTGTTTAATTGGTTTGTGAAAAGAAATACTATTGAAAGTAATAAGTTGGCAAATGAAGCTGATAAAGCACAAGTATTAAAAGTGCAGGATGATGTCGCATTGAATGTTGCCGTTGCCTATTTGCAAATACTGCTTGCAAGAGAGCAGGCAAACCTTACAAGAGTTCAGATCGGTACTACGACCGAGCAATTAAATAATACCAGGAAACGAGTTGATGCAGGTGTATTACCTGAATTAAATGCTGCTGAACTTGAAGCACAGCTTAGCCGGGATAGTTCAAACCTTATAACAGCAGAAGCAAACGTACAGACATTTATTTTGCAAATGAAAGCATTGCTTAATTTGGATGCTGGGGCTGCCTTTGATATTGAATCTCCATCGATAGATAAAATTTTTGTTGAAAATTTGGCGGATCTGCAACCAGAAGCTGTTTATGCGCTGGCATTACAAAACCTTCCGCAAAATAAAGTGATCGACCTTCGACTCATGTCTGCAAAAAAAGATGTAGATGTTGCAAAGGGACAAATGTATCCATCGATAACAGCATTTGGAGGAATTGGTACCAGTTATGTAAATGTAAAAAGACCCGTATTAGGCCCGGGGCCGGATAAACCCACTGATGCGTACGTAACCGTTGGGCCCACCGTTTTCAATGTGTTCGCTCCATCTTTTATTCAAACCGGCGAAAGACTTACTCCTTTTGGCGACCAGCTAAATACAAATCTCAGTGAGAGCATTGGAATTGGTTTAAGCATTCCCATTTTTAATGGAAAATCTGCCCGTGCGAATTGGGAAAGAACAAAGCTGCAGGTTAGACAATGGGAACTAACCAAAGAACTGGATAACCAAACTTTGAAGCAGAATATTTACAGAGCGTATAATGAGGCTACATCATCTATGCAGTTATATAATTCGGACAAAAAAAGTGTTCAGACGTCAGGTAAATCCTATGAGTATGCACAAAAAAGATATGATCAGAACTTATTATCAACATTTGACCTGCTGAATAGCCAGAATAACTATTTGAGAGCGCAGATACAGGCATTGTATTCACAGTACGATTATATCTTTAAGATGAAATTGCTTGAATTTTATAAAGGACAAGGGATAAGATTATAGTTTTGAGTCTTTAGTTCGGAGTCGTGGAAAAGTTGAATAGAGTTGGTACAGTATAAGAGTGTGATCCTTTGACAAACTTCCCGATAAATATCGGGACGACGCAATTGCTCAATGCTGAATTGAACGTTGAATGGAGCGTCGCAACAGAAGCTGAATAGAATTTCAAAAGCTTAGTACATAAAATAAATTTCTATAAAATGAGTAAAACAGTAAAATGGATATTATTCGGGTTGCTTGGTGTAATTGTTTTGTTGGTCGCTTTTAAAATGCTGGCAGGTAATAAGGATGAAGGTTTAAAAGTTTCTATTGAGAAAGCAAGCCGGCGCACAATTATTGAAACCGTAAATGCAAGCGGAAAAGTATATCCTGAAATTGAAGTAAAGATCAGTCCTGATATCTCTGGTGAAATTGTAGAATTGAATGTAGAAGAAGGCGACAGTGTAAAAAGAGGACAGATCCTTGCGAGGATCTTTGCGGATATCTATGCATTACAAAGAGATGAAGCAGCTTCCCGTGTAAATCAGTCCGCAGCCACAGTGGAAAATAGCAAAGCAGCTCTTGAAGCATTGCAGGCATCGCTTGACCAGGCAAAGCAAAGCTATGACCGTAATAAAAAATTGTATGATGATAAAGTGATCTCCCGTTCCGAGTTTGAAGGATATGAAGTCACTTATAAATCTGCATTGGCTAATTATAATGCGGCAAAACAAAATATAAAAGGGTTAGAAGCTGGTGTACAGACTGCACAAACGGGTTTAAGTTCCGCAAATAAAAACCTGGGAAGAACAACACTGGTTGCGCCAATGGACGGTATCATTTCTTCTCTAACAGTAAAAAAAGGTGAGAGAGTGGCAGGTAATAGTTTCAGCCTTGGTACAGAAATGATGCGTGTTGCCGATATGAATATCCTGGAAGTAAGAGTAGATGTTGGAGAAAATGATGTAGTAAAAGTACATCTTGGCGACAGCGCCGATGTGGAAGTGGACGCTTATAATAATAGAAAATTCAAAGGGATCGTAACGCAGATCGCAAGCAGTACCAAAAGTGGTACTGGCGCAAGTGCATTAAGCAGTACAGATGTAACGCAATACGAGGTAAGGATAAGACTGGATAAAGATTCATACAAGGATCTTCTTAATCCCGCAAAACCAAAAAGTTTTCCTTTCCGCCCGGGCATGAATGCCAGTGCTGATATAAAAACTAAGCGCAGAGAGAATGTAATGGCTGTTCCTATCAATTCAGTAACAACCAGGGTGATCGGCAGTGATAAAACGATTGCTGATAAAAAGAAAGAAGAAGAAAAAAAGCAGAGGACAGAAGGAAATGCTGAAGAAACGGTTTCCGTAAACACTGACGAATTGGAAGAACTTGTTTTTGTGGTGCAAAAAGATGGTAAAGTAAAAAAGGTTAAAGTAAAAACCGATATACAAGACATTAATTACATAGAAATAAAAGAAGGACTTGCAGAAGGCGATGAAGTGGTGACGGGTCCATTTAATGCCATCAGCAAGACGTTGAAAGACGGCACTGTTGTAAAAGTGGTGCCGAAGGATAAGTTGTTTGAGGGTAATTAGGGAGAACCACGTTAATAGATTTAATTGGATTAATAGGAAATTTGGAAAGAGTCCCGACTGTAAACGTCGGGACTCTTTTTATTTATTAGAATATTTCAGGATAGGGATTCAGTTGCTTAATTTTATTTCCTCATAATCATTTATAATCCTATTAATCCTGGTTCTGTATTATGTTCGGCATTATCGGCAGCGGAAGTTGGGCAACGGCATTGGCAAAAATTCTTACAGACAATAGTCATCAAATTAACTGGCTGGTAAGAACCAATGCAATGGCTGATTTTATCAGCAAGCAAAAACATAATCCTAATTACTTAACCACTGCATTTTTTGAACCTTCCTTACTTAACCTGGATACAAACGCTTCAAAAATTGTTTCAGCTTCAGACTATATTATTATTGCTACTCCATCTGCTTATGTAGCCGATACGCTGAAAGGGTTATCAAAACGAGATCTCGAAGGCAAGAAAGTTATTTCGGCGGTTAAAGGAATTATTCCGGAGCAAAATGTTTTATTGAATGATTATCTCGAAAAAGAATTTGATGTACTTATAACAGATTATTTCACGATCATGGGGCCCTGTCATGCCGAAGAAGTAGCGGCCGAGAAATTATCTTATCTCACATTTTCGGGGGCTGATGAAGAAATGGCGGCTGAAATTGCCACTTATTTTAAAACTGGTTATTTGAATACGGTAATAAATGATGACGTATATGGTGTGCAATTCGCAGCTATTCTAAAAAATATATATGCACTTGGTGCTGGCATTGCACATGGCTTGCAGTATGGCGATAATTTTTTAAGTGTATTAATTGCCAACAGCGCTGATGAAATGGCCGGTTTCCTTCTCAATGTTGGTATCCATAATATAGAAGTAGGAAAACATGAAGGCGAAGATCCTGTAACTCATAAAAGAAAAGCAAACTATGCGGCTTCCGTTTATCTCGGCGATCTGCTGGTGACTTGTTATTCATTATATAGCCGTAACCGGACCTTCGGAAACATGATCGGTAAAGGTTATTCAGTTAAAGCAGCACAATTGGAATTGAACATGGTTGCCGAAGGATACAATGCTTCGAGGAGTATCTACACAATTAATAATAATGTAAAAGCTGAAATGCCGATCGCAGAAACTATTTATAAAATATTGTGGGAAAAGCTTTCTCCGGAAGAAGGATTTAAGTTTATCGAAGAAACACTGGTTTAGACTGCATCAATAAAGAGATCAGCTGCAATGCCATCTGCAAAAAGTTTTCCTTCTTTGGTGAGTATTAATTTATTTTCTTTCAAAGTCAATTTACCTGATTCAATGAATTTCTTGCTCGCAGTTTGCAACTCATAGCTCATAGCTTCTGGTATCTTATTTATGTCTAACCCTTCCATCGTTCTCAAAGAAGTCATTATATATTCATTTGCTTTCTGCGTTTGAGTTAATATTTCTTTTTCAAAAGGGATCTCATTTTTTTCAAGCGATTCTATATAAATATTGTTGTTCGAAATATTCCATTGCCTGCTTTCGCCATTAAAAGAATGAGCTGAAGGGCCAAGCCCAAGATATTTTTTTCCCTGCCAATAAGATGAATTATGCCTGCTTCTAAAACCTGGTTTGGCAAAATTGGAAATTTCGTAATGTTCGTAACCGGCATTTTCAAGCCATTCCATCAGTAATAAAAATTGTTCGGCTTGTTTTTCCTGTTGAATATCTTCTTTCTTTTTCTCTTTGATCATTTTGCTCAAAGGAGTTTTTGGTTCAACAGTAAGTGCATAGCATGAAATATGCGGAATGTTCAAAGCAATTACTTTTTCGACATTCTGCTTCCATTTTTCATTTGATAAAAGCGGATGACCATAGATCAGATCCATAGTAATATTATCAAAATATTTTAGAGCCAACTGCAAACTGCTGACTGCTTGCTCTGCATTATGTGCCCGGTTCATCCATAAAAGATCCTCTTCAAAAAAGCTTTGCACGCCAATGCTTAAGCGGCTAATGCCAATTTCCTTCCAGCCAGCAAGCTTTTTTTCTGTAATGTCATCGGGATTTGCTTCAAAAGTTATTTCGGCTTTATCTGAAACATTAAAAATCTGGCGGATCTTCTCAATTTGCAATCGTAAATCTTCAATCTCCAATAACGATGGTGTTCCTCCGCCAAAATAAATTGTTTCTACAGGTTCATTTCCCAAATAAATCTTCTGCAGCTCTGTTTCTTTCAATAAAGCACCGAGCAATTCGTTTTTATACCGCAAAGAAGTAGAAAAATGAAAATTACAATAATGACAAGCTTGCCTGCAAAATGGAATATGTATGTAAATCCCGGCCAAATAAAATATTTTTGAATATCCTTTGAATGACTAATCCCGCAAAAATACAAAGCCATCTGCCGGCAGTACTGCTGTTCTTAGTTATTATTTTGATCCAAAATATTTCATTTGGTCAAGCAACTTATTTTTTAAATGCAAAATGTGTTGATAAGCCCCCTGACTTTTTGAAAAATGAGGTTGGACTTCAGGCTGAATTTCCAACCAGGTCTGTCTGTATTGATTATGTAAATAAACTTCCTTTATTATTGCAGGCAAAGGGCTTTGTAAATGCTTCATTGGATAGTATTTTTTTTGATACAGCATCGGCAAAAATGGTTATCTATCTCGGTCAGCGATATAAATGGGCCCACATAAATACAACAGCCGCCGATCCCGAGATCCTTTCGGTTTCAGGCTGGAATGAAAGATTATTTGCAAATAAGCCGATCAATTTCGATCAGTTAAAGGGCTTCCAGGAAAGAATGCTTGCTTATCTTGAAAATAACGGCCATCCTTTTGCAAAAATTTACCTGGATAGCATCAGTTTGATTGAGGATAGTGTAACGGCTAGTTTAATAATAGAGAAAGGGCCCAATTATAAAATTGACAGTATCCGCATTTATGGCAATGCAAAAATTTCAAATTCTTTTTTGCAACGATATCTTGAAATACCAAACGGAAGTATTTATAACAGGGAAAAGATAATTCGCATTTCAAAAAAAATAAAGGAACTCAGTTTTGTAGAGGAAGAACAACCTTCTACTATGAGTTTGCTCGGTACTGGTTCGGTGTTGAATTTATATTTAAAACAACGTCGCAGTAGCCAGGTAAATGCGATCATTGGTTTTTTGCCAAATAATGATCAGCTTTCATCAAAAAAATTATTGATCACCGGCGAAGCAAATGTTAACCTGCAGAATGCATTTGGCGGCGGCGAAGCACTTGGATTAAATTGGCAGCAATTGCAGGTTAAATCACCACGCCTGAATATTTTTTACCGCCATCCTTATTTATTCAATTCACCTGTCGGAGTCGATTTTGCTTTTGACATGCTTCGTAAAGACAGTAGTTACTTAAATATTAATCTGAATCTTGGCGCCAGGGTTGTGCTTTCAGAATCGCAATCAGGAAAGATATTTCTTCAACATTTGCAAACTATCGTCAGCCAGGGAGGCATTAATACGGCACAAGTGATCGCTTCAAAAACATTACCCGATGTAGCAGATGTTAGTTCGTTGGCCCTTGGATTAGAATTTGAAAAAATTAAAACCAATTATCGGTTTAATCCAAGAAGCGGTTATCAATTCAATATTGGTGGATCAGGCGGTTCAAAGAAGATCAAAAAAAATAATGAAATACTTGAATTAAAAGATCCGTCCGATCCTTCATTTGATTTTGAATCTTTATATGATACCGTAAAACTGAAATCATATCAATTAAGAATGTTGGGTTCAGTGGCAAAATATTTTCCGATTGGAAAGCAAGGTACATTTAAGACTGCCATTAACGGAGGCGCCATTTTAAGTGATAACATTTACAAGAATGAACTTTTTCAGATTGGAGGTTATAAATTGTTGCGTGGTTTTGATGAAGAAAGTCAGTATTTATCACAGTATGCTGTTGCTACCTTCGAGTATCGTTACCTGATCGGTTTAAATTCTTTTTTCTTCGGATTTGTTGATGGTGGTTGGGGAAGAAATAATAGTCAAAGCTCACACTATACCCATACTTATATAGGCACAGGGCTTGGACTTGCGTTGGAAACAAAGGCGGGAGTTTTCAACCTCGCATGGGCAGTTGGTAAAAGAGATGATACGCCATTTAATTTGCGCCAGTCTAAGATCCATTTTGGGTTTGTAAATTATTTTTAGAGAATCTTTCTTTTCATCCCGATAAAACACTTTAATACTTTTGCGATTCGAATGAAGCAACTCTATCCACTTTTACTTTTTATTTGTTTGTACCCTGCATCCATTTTTGCCCAGGCAGATTCTAGCAATAATCGAACAGATAGTTTGCGAAAAGACACTTTGCGACCAAAACCCCATCCAAAAAAGAATACTGATTCAACAGGAGTAACTACCAAGGCGATTTTTCAGATGGATAGTTTACATCTTAAAGATTCTCTTCGGGTATTAGATTCTTTACGATTAGTCCGGCAAGTTTCAGATTCACTTAAAGGAAAATTGGCTGAGAAGCAAATACCTGTTCAAATTTTAAAAGAAGGGGATAAGAAAGTGTTTTTGGGCAAAGAATATCTTTTTTATTACCTGATCTTTTTGTTCATTTTATTTGGCCTCTTGCGAAGAGTTTTTGCAAAATATTTTTATGATCTGTTCCGGGTTTTTTTTAAAACCACTTTAAAGCAAAGGCAAACCCAGGAGCAATTGCTTCAATCGTCGTTGGCTTCGGTGTTTATGAATAGCTTTTTTGTATTATCTGCCGGGTTATATGTAAACTTCCTTCTTCAATACTTTCATCTTGTAATTTCTGATAACTTCTGGCTGCAGTATGTTTATTGCATAGGCGCATTGCTGGCCATTTATTTGGTAAAGTTTATTGGACTAAAAATCACCGGTTGGTTGTTTAACGTTAGCAATACCACAGATTCTTACATTTTTATTGTTTTTATCATTAATAAAATGCTGGGCATTTTTCTTCTTCCTTTTTTGCTTTTATTGGCGTTTGCGAACGACACTTTGTATAGCTATGCTATGTTTATTTCATGGATTGGCTTGGGTTTGCTTCTCATTTACAGGTTTATTTTATCGTATAGCGCAGTACGTAAAGAGGTAAAGCTCAACTCCTTTCATTTCATTTTATATATTCTTGGGTTTGAGGTTATACCCCTTTTGCTGATTTACAAGCTGTTATTGATTATTTTTTAAAAAAACTCATTAGCTTTGCAGACAATTTAGCCGCACTTGTATGGTAAAAAACGGGAAAGCTGATACCTCAGCTAAACATGTGAAAAAGATTTTAGTTACCCAACCCAAGCCTGAAAGCGATAAATCGCCGTACTATGAGCTTTCCAGAAAGTACAGCCTTGAGCTCGATTTCCATCCTTTTATCCGCCTTGAAGGTATTCCGGGCAAAGAATTTCGCAAGCAGAAAATAGAGATCCAGAACTATACGGGTGTAATTTTTACCAGCCGGAATGCTATTGATCATTTTTTCCGCACTTGCGAAGAGCTTAAAGTAAGCGTATCTCAGGATACAAAGTATTTCTGCATTACAGAAGCCGTCGCATTATACCTTCAAAAGTTTATTCTTTACAGGAAAAGAAAAGTTTTTTACGGAGCTGATGGTTCCAATAAAAGCCTGTTTGATGTTATCAACAAGCATAAAAGCAATGAAAAATTTCTTTATGTCTGTTCAGAGAACCAGCAGGATAATGAGATCGTGAATTGGTTAAAAAATAATAACTGCGAATTTGTATTGGGCTTTATGTATCGCACCCGAAGCAATGATGTAAAGATCCTTCTTGAGCAAAAAGAATATGATGTGATCTGTTTTTTTACCCCGAGTGGTGTTAAAAGCCTTTTTGATAATCTTCCGAAGTTCAGGCAAAATGGAACTGTAATAGGTGCATTTGGAAGCAATACAATGAGAGCTGTGGAAGAAGCAGGCCTGAAACTTGATATAAAAGCACCGCAACCCCAAACCCCAAGTATGGTCGCTGCTTTAGAGCAATTTATCCTATCAATTAAGAAAAAGTAAAAACGAGTTTGGTAAAATAATTGAAGGCACTGAGAGGTGCCTTTTTTATTTTCTAACCACGAACTTCACGTACAATTTAATTCATGCATCAATTCACAAATAAACTTATAGATGAAAGTAGCCCTTACTTACTTCAGCATGCTCATAATCCTGTAAACTGGTTTCCCTGGGGTGATGAAGCTTTGGATAAAGCAAGAAAAGAAAATAAGCCTATTCTTGTTAGCATTGGTTATTCAGCTTGCCATTGGTGTCATGTAATGGAAAGAGAAAGTTTTGAAGATGAAGAAACGGCCCGTCTTATGAACGAGCATTTTGTAAATATTAAAATTGATAGGGAAGAAAGACCCGATCTTGATCATATTTATATGGATGCGGTGCAGGCAATGACCGGCAGCGGCGGCTGGCCGTTAAATGTTTTTTTAACACCTGCAGCGAAACCATTTTACGGCGGCACATATTTTCCTCCAAAACGTGCATTTAATCGCCCTTCCTGGCAAGAAGTATTGCTAGGCGTTACTGAAGCTTTTACACAAAGAAGAAATGAAATTGATGCCCAGTCGGAAAATTTAACTGAACATCTTTTACAGTCAAATGCTTTTGGAATTTCATCCAAAGGAGAAATGAATGTTTTTACAAAAGAAAAGATCAATGAAGCGTTTGAAAATATTATGAAAAACGCTGACAAAAAATGGGGTGGCTTTGGAAAGGCGCCAAAATTTCCCCAGTCTTTTGTCATTCAATACTTGCTTCGTTTTTTTTATGCAACTGAAAATAAAGAAGCATTAGATCAAGCATTGTTAAGTATTGATAAAATGATCGATGGTGGTATCTATGACCAGGTCGGTGGAGGTTTTGCAAGGTATTCAACCGACTCAGAATGGCTGGTGCCTCACTTTGAAAAAATGCTTTATGATAATGCATTACTTGTTTCAGTTATCAGTGAAGCATACCAAATAACTAATGATAAGCGATACAAAGAAGTAATCGAGGAAACAATTCAATTTGTTCAAAGAGAATTAATGAATCCCGAAGGAGGATTTTATGCTGCTCTGGATGCAGACAGTGAAGGAGAGGAGGGAAAGTTTTATGTTTGGGATCATGCAGAAGTAATTGAACTTTTAAAAGAAAATGCAATGATCTTCTGTGATTTTTTTGATATAAAACCAGGTGGGAATTGGGAAGAAAAAAGCATTTTACAGAGGGAAAAAAAGGAGGGAATTTTTTGTAATGAGAAAAATATTTCATTGGGAGAATTGCAAAGAATAATTCAAAAAGGGAAAGACGTTCTACTTGAAAAGCGAAATGAAAGAATCAGACCGCAAACAGATGATAAAATTCTTTTAGGATGGAATGCATTGATGAATACAGCGCTTTGTAAAGCGTTTGCAGCCACAGGAAATGGATCTTTCAAAAAATTAGCAATAGATAATATGCGGTTTTTGCTAAAGAAGGTTTCAAACAATGAGACTGCTGACTTTTTTCATAGCTGGAAAAATAATATTGCTAAGCAGCCCGCCTTTCTTGATGATTATGCTTTTTTAATTCAGGCGTTGATACAGCTACAGGAAATTACAGGAGATACAAATTATCTTGAAAAAGCGAAAATAATAACTGAACATGTATTAGAAAATTTCAATGATATAGCTACTGATTTTTTCTTTTACACTAATTCTAACCAAACAGACGTTATAGTACGGAAGAAAGAGGTTTATGATGGTGCACAACCATCAGGCAATGCTATCATGGCTGATAACTTATACAGGTTAGGATTGTATTTTGATGAAAGCCGTTGGAAGGAGAAAAGCGTTCAGATGATAAGTTCTTTAGTTAATGCTATCGTTCGTTATCCGACTTCTTTTGGTGCCTGGGCCAATATTCTTCTACAGATCTCAATCGGCACAAATGAGATCGTTATTATCTCAGAAGAATCACAGCGTATTCTGATTCAGGTTCTTAAAGAATATATTCCTCATAAAGTAATTATGTCAGCAAATGAAGGAAGCAACTCTTTTCCGCTTTTATCCGGTAAAGGAAAAAATGGGGAAACGGCTCTATACTTATGTCGGGATTATACATGTGAAAACCCTGTGTCATCAATTAGTGCTTTAATTGATTTAATCAGGCGTAAAGAATTAAAAATTAGTTGATAGCTATACAATATTGCAATGTAAAACCCGTTAGAACTTTTACCTCGTAAATGAGGCTTGTACACCAAAAAAATAAATATTATCCTTGTGAATCGGTTATACTCAAAATCTTATATTTGTCCTTTACCCTTTAAGTGTATGAAAATGAAAAACCTTTATAGCATTCTCCTGGTGGTGGCGTCAACACTAACGCTTACCAGTTGTGGGATATTTGGAAAGAAGAATAGCAAAGGAAGTACCCTTCCTAATGATGGCCAGGTGCATGGTATTGCCCCAGGCAATAAGTATGTTCTTCCAAAACCTCCGGGTATGGTTTACATACCACAAGGAACTTTCCATATGGGCCCAAGTGATGAGGATCCTGCTTATGCATTTAGCGCAAGAAATCGTTCCATCTCCATTAGTGGCTTCTGGATGGATGCTACTGAAATTACCAATAATGAATATCGTCAGTTTGTTGCCTGGGTTCGTGACTCAGTTACTGCATCTGAATTAAAATATGTGAAGACAGGAAAAGATGGTAACGAATATGTTGATTGGCAGAAAATGAAAACTGTTAAATGGAACGATCCTAAGTTCCTCGAACAGTTAGGGCAAACAAATCTTATACTTCCTCCGGATGACAGGATCTTTGGAAGAATTGAGATTGACCCAAGAAAAATGATTTACCATTCAAAAGTTTTTGATCTTAAAGAAGCGGCAAAGAGAGAAAATGCAACTCAACCACGTTCTAAATTTATTGTTGAAAAGAAAACTCCTATTTATCCTGATACACTGGTTTGGATAAGAGATTTTGCTTACTCTTATAACGAGCCAATGACAAAAAGATATTTTGCACACCCGGCATTTGGAAACTATCCAGTAGTTGGGGTGAACTGGCATATGGCTACGGCTTTTTGCGAGTGGAGCACACATTATTTAAATTCATTCCTCAATTCTAAAAATAGACCACAGGAATCAGACTTCCGTTTACCTACAGAAGGACAATGGGAGTATGCAGCTCGTGGTGGTCGCTCTCAATCAATGTTCCCATGGGGTAACTATTATCTTAGAAATAAGAAAGGTTGCTTAATGGCAAACTTTAAACCAGGTCGTGGTAATTATCCTGAGGATGGTGGTTTCTACACTGTAAGAGCTGATGCTTATTGGCCAAATGATTTTGGACTTTATAATATGTCCGGGAATGTTGCAGAATGGACATCATCAATTTTTTATGAAGGCTCTTTCACTTTCCAACATGATATGAACCCTGATGTTCGGTGGAATGCAAAAGAATCTGATCCTCCCCTGATGAAGAGAAAAGTTATTCGTGGTGGAGGCTGGAAAGATGTTGGCTATTATCTGCAAACAGGTACCCGCACATATGAGTACCAGGATTCAACCAAATCTTATATCGGATTCCGCAGGGTAATCGATTTACCAGCTGCACCGCAAAAAGGCCGCAAAAAATAAGAAGTGAACAATAATTCCTTTTGTTTTTGCGTACTTACTTCCAGAACTGACTTAATCAAACTGTACAATCTTTAATAACCTATAAAACGAGCCCTTTATGCTATTCTTTAAAACACAGAGAGGTCAGGTAGTCCTCAACTTTATTTTTGCCTTTTTTGCTGCCGTAGTAATTCTCGGAGCATTATTTAAGATCCGTCACTGGCCTTTTGCCGATGAAATGATCACTATTGGTCTATTATCAGAAGTAATCGTATTCCTCGTGATGGCTTTCATGGTTCCTCCTCCAGAAGAACCACATTGGCAACGTTATTTTCCGGACATTAATCTTCATCCTGATCTTGATCCAAACTTTAAACCTACACCACTTACTTTACCGGGTTCAACTGGTAATCCTGCATTGACAAAAATGGAAGATATGTTATCAGCAGCGGATATTACACCGGCAAGTCTTGGTCGTCTTGGCGAGAACTTTAAAAAACTTGGCACTACTGTAGATAAAATGAGCGATGTTAGTGATGCTATTTCAGCTACTAACGACTACTCTGTTAAGACACGTGAAGCAGCAGTTGCACTCGGTCAAATGAAAGATGCTTATGTGAGTGCGTCAAACTCAGCCCAGAGCTTTAATGTTGCTGCTGAAGGCACCAAGCAGTTTCATGAGCAGGTGCAAGTGCTTACAAAAAATCTTTCTTCTCTAAATACCATTTACGAATTGGAACTTCAGGATACCAACAATCACCTGAAAGCGATGAACAGGTTTTACAATAATCTGGTGCAAGCTTCAGATGCTATGTCAGGCAGTGTTGATGATGCTAAAAAAGCACATAACCAGATATCAACATTGGCAGGCAATCTTGGTAAGTTGAACCAGATCTATGGCAATATGCTTAGCGCAATGCAAGGCAAAGCATAAGAAAGTAAAAAAGGTTTCGTTTTATAGAATACGAAATCCGTATCCGTGATATAAGTCACCATTTAATAACAAGTCCCGATTAGGTCGGGAAGAAAAACCATAAATGTCATGTCTTTACCTCGTGAGCCCCGGCAAAAGATGATCAATATGATGTACCTGGTGCTAACAGCCCTGCTGGCACTAAACGTATCATCAGAGATCCTCAATGCCTTTAAAACGGTTAACAATAGTCTCGAAAAAACTAATGAAGTAGTTTCAGCATCTACAACTGAGATCATGACTTCATTAAAAGATAAAATGGGAGAAGCTGGAGCAGCCGAAAAAGCTAAGATCTGGTATCCCAAAGCTCAGCAAGTGCAAGAATACTCTAAAAAGATGTACGAGTTTATTAATGAGCTTAAGCAAAAGATAGCTACTGGTGCAAAATATGATCCTACATCTGATAAGGATAAAGGAATTGATAATTTGGATGTAACAACCAGAGTTATGGTAGAAAAAGGAGATGGAAAATTATTAAGAAGCAGGTTGGAAGAATTTAGAAAAAACATCCTGGCGATAGATCCGGAAATTGCAAAAAACTTTGCTACAGCCCTACCTATCAATACTGAGATGCCAAAAACAAAGAATAAGAGTAATAAAACATGGGAAGCAGCTTATTTCCACATGGTGCCTACTGTTGCAGCTATGACCATTCTCAGCAAATTTCAGAATGATGTAAAAACTTCTGAAAACAAGGTTGTCAGCTTCTGTCATGAGCAAGTTGGAAAAGTAAAAGTTATTCAAGATGCATTTGCAGCTATTGCAATAGCAAACACTACGAATGCACTACCAGGACAAGAGATTGAAATAACTGCAGGTGTAGGTGGATTCAGCAAGGCTATTTCTCCAAAAATCAACATTGGTGGCCAAAACCTTACTGTTGATAATGATGGCGCAGTACATTATAAATTTAAGGCAGATAGACTCGGAAGTAACTCAATTCCTGTATTAATTGAATACACTGACCAAAATGGACAGATTCAAAGGATTACAAAGAATGTAGAATATGTAGTTGGCCAATCCAGTGCAGCCGTCCAACTTGATAAAATGAATGTACTATTTATTGGAGTTGACAACCCGGTAACTATTTCTGGTAGTGGTAGTGTTGATCAGATACAAGCAACTATCTCCGGCGGTGGGGGCCAAATAATCAACGCTGGCGGTTCAAAACGCACTGTTCGGGTGACTCAGGAAACAGACGAGTGCATTATCACAGTAAAAACTCCTGATGGGAAAGCTACGCCTATAAGATTCCGTGTTCGTTCAATTCCTGATCCTACTCCAATGATTGGTCAATACGAAAGTGGAGATATACCAGCTTCTTATTTTAAAAGCCAGGCTGGTGTAAGAGCTTTCGTTAAGAACTTCTTTTATGAAACTCAGTTTAATGTAACAAGCTTCAGAATAACCGGTGACGGAATTGGATTTGAAGAAGGAATAGATGAGAAAAATAATACTGGTGCTGTTTGGTCCGAGGCAAGAAGCGTTATCAACAAGTGTCGTGCGGGTTCATACATTTATATCGATAATATCTATGCAGTTGGTCCGGACGGAAGAAGAAGGAAGCTTACACCGCTTATTTATAATTTGAAATAAAAAGAGCATGAAATACAAGATCCTTAAATTTTCAGTTCTTGCTGCCTTTATGATCATCATGGTTAGTGCAGAAGCACAAAGAGGTCGTGGAAGGACAACAAGAAATAATACGACTCAGCCTGATACAACTAAGCCAAATCAGCAGAGTGTTCAGCAAAACACAAATCCTGCAGCCATACAACAATACAATCCATATGGGAATATTCCCATTAAGATGGCACCATCAACAGGAGGGTTTAATGATACTACTCGTGTATCATTAAGAAGAGATGCTGCAACTGAAAGAAGCATGTTTAAGGATCGTATTCCCCTTGATTATGAATTTTTAAGAGCAGATGATGCCTTGTATACACAACGAGTATGGAGAGAAATTGATATTCGTGAAAAGATCAATCTTCCTTTCCGCTACCAGGCACAGGATGACAATGGTGATCAAAGATTTATAAGCATACTTGTTAATGCAGTAAGAAAAGAGTTAAAAAATGGAAATGCTTTAGCCTTTAGTGCAGAAGACGATCGATTTACTACTTTTCTCGATTCATCAACATTTGAGAAAGCAATTGGTGGTGGAGCGCAATGCGATACACTTCCGGTTTATAATATCCTTGACCCAACTAAAATCGACAGCTTTGTTGTAACATGTCCTAAGATCAATCCTGATGAAATCGTTAAATTCAGGATAAAAGAGGAATGGATATTTGATCGTGAAGCAAGCCGTATGTTTGTTCGTATCCTGGGTATTGCGCCTTGTAAAACGCAACTTGCTCCTGACGGGAAAACCGAAAGAGGTGTTTCGCCTTTGTTCTGGATATATTATCCTGATCTTAGAGCAACGCTGGCTCGTTATGAAGTGTATAATCCTAAGAATATGGGTGTAAGTCGCATGACGTGGGAAGAATTGTTTGAAGCAAGAATGTTTAGTAGTTATATAATTAAATCTACTATTGATAATCCGATGAACAAGTACCTAAGAAATATGATCAATGATCCGATTCTTCGTTTACTTGAAGGTGATAACATCAAAGACAAAATATTCAATTACGAACAAAATCTCTGGCAATATTAAGAAGCATTATAGTAAAAATACTATCAAACAGTCCCGTCTAAAACGGGGCTGTTTTTTTTGTTTCAACTATTATTTTTTAAGTCTTGGTAAATAAAAAATACCCGACAAGGGGTATAGGAAATGCCAATAATTGTTGTATTTTTATTTCGGTTTTTCATAGGATATTGGATTTTAAAAACGGGGCTGGATTTCTATCCGGGCCCCATTTTTTTTAGTTCATTAAGAAGTATTGCTGCTTTTGTTTTTCCAATAATTTTTGAGATCTCACTTACATCTTTCTCCTTTATATTTTTTACTGACTTAAATTCCTTTAGAAGCTTATTTGCAGTTTCTTTTCCAATTCCTTTTACTTCTTCTAATTCATTTTTAAATACACCTTTTGCTCTTCGCTTGCGATGATGAGTAATTCCGAAACGATGAACTTCATCTCGAATGCTGCGAATAAATTTCAAACTTTCACTATCATAGGGAAGTTTTAAAGATTCATGATCCCCGGTAAAAAAGATCTCTTCTACATTCTTTGCGAGTCCAACTAAGGTTGTTTTACCTGTTACATTTAATTCATATAGCGCTTCTGAGGCAGCGCTTAATTGTCCTTTACCTCCGTCTATGATCACGAGATCAGGCCATGGCAATGATTCTTCTATAACTCTTTTATATCTTCTGTAAACTGCTTCTTTCATTGTAGCAAAATCATTTATCCCTTCTACAGTTTTTACATTAAAATGCCTGTAATCTTTTTTGCTTGGAACCCCATTTTTGAAACATACCATTGCTGAGACCGGGTACGAACCCTGGAAATTGGAGTTATCAAAGCATTCGATATGAAAGGGGATCTGTGATAGTCTCAGATCCTGCTGTACTTGTTTTAATAAATCGAGTTTATCAATATTCTTTTTATCTAGTTTAAGGCGTTGCTTATTTTTTAACTCGTCAATGAAATACTGAGCGTTTTTTTCTGACAGGTCTAAAAGTTTCTTTTTATCACCTCCTTTGGGAACAGTTATTATGACCTCATTTTCCGGGTAGTTAATTGTAAATGGAACGATGATCTCTTTTGCTTTACTATTGAATGTGGAGCGAAGCTGTGCAACTGCAAAAGCAAGAATTTCTTCTTCCGTTTCATCCAGGAAGTTTTCAGTCAGGATCGTCTTTGTTTGCACAATGGTTCCATTCTGGACCATCAGATAATTAATATAAGCTTTCTCCTCATATTTCATAATGGAGAAAATATCCATTTCTGACAAACGGGGATTAGCCACTACAGACCTTGACTGGTAATTCTTAAGAAAATCGATCTTCTTCTTAATTAGTTCTGCTTTTTCAAATTCCATTTTTTCAGCAAGTCCTTTCATCTCATTTTTAAAATGATTTATGACTGGGTTTAGATTTCCTCTAAGAAGGTTTTTTATTTGCTGTATACCTTCTTTATAATCCACTTCATTTTGTAAAGCTTCACAAGGGCCTTTACAATTTCCTAAATGATATTCAAGACAAACTTTAAACTTTTTTCGTTGAATGTTTTTTTGAGTAAGATTTAAAGCGCAAGTTCGAATAGGAATTGTTTGCCGGATAAATCCTAGTAACTCTCTCACTCTATGCACTGATGTATATGGTCCCAGGTATTCAGAGCCATCTTCAATATGTTTACGTGTAAGAAAGATCCTTGGAAAGGGCTCGTTTTTTATAACTATATAAGGGTATGATTTATCGTCTTTAAGATTGATATTAAATCTTGGTTGAAAGTTTTTGATCAACGAATTTTCAAGAAAGAATGCATCTTGTTCAGAATTTACAATGGTGAACTCTATGTGATGTATCCTGCTTACAAGTTCATGAGTCTTATAACTAGTAAGATTTTTTAAAAAATAGGAGCTTACCCTTTTTCGAATGTCTTTTGCTTTACCTACATAAAGTAATTCATTCTCTTTATTATAATATTTATAGATCCCGGGATTGCGGGGTATTGTTTGAGCTATATTCTGAAATTCGGAATTAGTCATCGATCCCAGTATTAAAATAGGTCAGCAAGTAAGATCATTGCCAGGCCACTTTTGTAAAACGAGTTTTTTCAGGTTGGTTCTCTTTTTCTATAATGCTGCCGATTGAAAAGTATTTGTCTATTTCCCAAAAAAGCTTTTGCTCAACAGTACTATCTTTCGATGGTATAAACCTGTCTATAAAAATACTCTGCACTTTGCCGCTGGAAACATCAGACAGGGTAATAACAATAATTTGTTTTTGTATTTCAGCATTTTCATTTTTTGCAGTGGCAGTAATGTTAAGTGTTTCCTGTTGGGCATCTATCAATCTCTCTTCTGTATAATTTTCATAATAATTTTTATCTGCAATTTCTGGTAATGAAAGAAATGGAGCGGCAAACCTTCTTATCTCTTCCCGCTTTAGATAGGTCGTGTCAGTAGTATTGTCGGCGGTTTCATATTTAGTTATGCCGTAAAGTGACGAATCAAGACGATTAAGTTGCCCTTTTATGATTGACAAAACAGAAATAGGGGGTTCTTGTTTTGTTTCTTTTTTTTCTTTACAGGCCGCAAATAAAAAAGCTATAAGAGCCGAAACGATTAAATAGTTTTTCATGCCATAAATTTAAAGGGAAATAATGTGCTGAAAACAAATATCCCGATCCCGCAAAAGCGGGATCGGGATATTTTAGCGAAAATGTGCAGTTAGTGTTGCTTACTTTTTGTTGTTATTGAGAGTAGCTCCTACTTTCAACCCTATAGCGTATAATTTTTCTTTTACAGATAAAGCACTTACAAAGCTGGATAAGTGTTGGTAACGTAGATGTGGTCCAACCTGCCAATTGATCCTACCGGTAGAATATGCTACAAATGTCCCAATACCCGTGCTTATATTCCAGCGGCGCATAACGTCAGGAAACTTTGCATAATTTTTATAATCACTGGAAATTACATAAGCCCGATCACCAATAACATAAGTTGGTTGTATAGTACCATTAATTCCCCATTTCAAATTTTTATTTTCAGTTAAAATTACTTCAACTCCAACCGGCACAGCTACCTGGAAATAAAAATTCTCCAACCAATTTGCGGAAATGCCGCTATTTCGATAATTACTTAAAGTTGCTAAAGAATCCACCACTCCATAACTACTGGTTAAAGCCACGGTTGCTATTTCAGTAGGATGCGAATAGGCTTGAATATCATAACGATTAATATTGAACTGTAAACCGGTAGTTAAAGAAAGTTTCTTATTCATCTTGTATTTCCCTTCAATTCCAAATTCAAGGCCCATAGCAGGCTTATGATTTACTATATTGTTCAGATCGATCGTTGGTACATAAAAACCACTGCCAGCATATACGTTTTTATTTTCTTTTAATTTTCTATAACTGACTGTTGGTGTAAAAAACACCTGGGCAGTAACTTTTGCTTGTTTCTTTGGTTTTGTAAGCAAAATATTTTGCGAAGCAAGCGCTGAAATGGCATCATTGATCTCTTTTTCTGTATTCTCACTTACTGTACTTTGATCTGTTATAGTTTTTTCAGCAGTACCTATATCATTAATTAATGCATCTTCGGTAGTAAGAAAGGTATTTTGTTTCAAAAGATTCAGATCAGTGGAAAATGGCGATTCACTGATAGTTTCATTTTTGTTGGAGGTATTTGATTCAAAAGGATTGCTATGAATACTATTGCTTAAGTTATTATTCGAAACCTCTTTTGATTGTTTATCATTTCTTGTGGGAGTTTTAAAAACCGGACCATCTGAATATAATTCTGTAAGATTTGCTGTTTGATGATCAGCTGGTTTTATTTCATTTATTGCAGGGGTAAATGTTTTTGTTTCTTTCGAAACAGTTGAAAGAGTTTGTTTTTGACTGTTATTTTGAATTGAACTATTTTTCTGATCGGTTAAGTTATTTTTTTCTGGTTGGTCACTGTAAATGATAATAGAAACAATAGAGCCTGTAACTAAAAGCATAATGGCGGCAGTAAGGCCATACCATCTGCGGCGAGTGTGTAAAGAAGAGTGAATACCTTTCCAGACCTTTTCCGAAGGGTACATCCGGTATTGATTGGCATTATCTCTCAACAACTTCTCAAAATCCCCATTATTGAATTGTCTCTCCATAAACCAGTCAGTAATTTAGGAACGGATTAAGTTTTATCTGCTGCCAGCCAAAGCAATCCATTCTGGTTGTTGCCTTGGTTTTTGCAAAATCTTTTTTCTTACTAAAATATCTTCAAGCATTGCCTTCGCCCTTGTATACTGGCTGCGGCTGGTGCTTTCTTCTATATCCAGCATTTTTGCAATTTCCCGATGACTATATCCCTCTACTGCATATAAATTAAGAACTGTTCGATAACCCATTGGCAACACTCTAATACATTCCACCACTTGTTTCGCCTGTATGATTGATGGTACGCTTTCTTCTCTTACCTGGACACCTGTTGCATGAATTATATCAACACTGTCATTAAACTTCTTATTTCTCTTTAGGATATTGATACAGGTATGAACGATTATTCTTCTGATCCAGCCTTCAAAAGCTCCCCGGTTTTCAAACGTATGCATTTGTAAAAAAACCTTTATGAAACCTTCCTGTAGCATATCCTCGGCGTCTTCCCGGTTATGGGCAAAACGATAACAAACAGCTAGCATTTTAGGGCTGTATTTGTTGTACAGTTCCCTTTGAGCAGAAGCGTCGTTTTTCAAACAGCCTTGTAAAATGGCTTCCTCGGTCATAGTTTCCTTTGGTTGCCTGTAAATTAGACAATTTTTGGATTCAATAGCTGCATAGAATTGTAAATTTTCAGAAAACGGAATATATGTCTGGGTTCATAAAAGGAAGGCTTGAGAAAACTAAACAGTTTAATTAGCCATGCTTTCCTTTTTCTTGTTTTTTCTTAATCTTTTAGGTCAATACCAAAGCTTTTCAACAAACCTTTCATTATTAAAGTGCAGCTCGCAAAGCAAAAATGAAATTTGAACCGGCCGCTACAATACCAGATGAATATGGCCTGTACAGCTGATTAGTTATATTTTCCCAACCAGCAGTGACTAAAAGATTTTTTGTAAGCCGGTATGAACTCTTGAGATTAAGTGTATACCAACCTGGTGAATAGGGCTTTCCGGAAGCATCTTTGGCATATATATCTGTCTTGGCCTGCTCAGATGGTGCGAGATCTTCATTTTTTATCTGGCTATTATACTGGGCATTCGCTTCGATAAATATTTTTTTCATTCGGTAACGCAATACTGTGCTGCCATAAAAAGGCGGAGCATGACGCAAAGGAACCTGTTCATTCTTTACATCATCTGTTTCTTTTCCGCTTATCCAGTTGGCATGCGATAGCAGCGAAAATTCAGGACAGAAAAATATTTCAGCACTGACCTGTATACCCCAAACAGTTGCTTTTGCAACATTTTGCAGTGCCTCCACTCGGCTCATTACACCATTAAAAAGGATGCTATCCTCACCATTAAATGTCGTGGGACGTCGTACAATTGCATCATTCAGTATGGTATGAAAACCGTTTAGTTCTATAAGGAATTTGTTAGGTATGTTTTTTACAATTCCCAATTCAAAGTTCCATGCATACTCTGGTCCCAACTCGGGGTTTGGAACAGTTACATTACCCGGTACACTTTCAAATAGTTTGCCTATATCATCCACATTCGGCATACGGTATCCTGTTGAAATAATACCGTTTAACTGCCATCCTTCTCCTGGTCTGAATACAAGCCCGGCATTTCCAGTTAGTGCAGCATCTCTTAATTCAGCCTCTTTGTAAGGGAACTTGATGAATGTTGTATCAAAAGTTGCATCCAATGTATTATAACTATACCTTAAACCTGTCGTAAGTGTAACTTTAGGAGCAAGGTTTATTTTATAGCTACCGTATACACCCATAGTGCTCCAGGCACTTCCATCGGGATAACGGCTTACCATTGGTTTAACCACACCTGTGCCGATGTTTGTTGTTTCACCCAATGAACCCACTTTGTTATGAACATATTCCAATCCGTAAAATAATTGTCCTTTTCCAAGACCTTTCTTTGCATCCAGATTTACACTTATGGCATCTACCAATTCCGTTTGCATGTTACGATTATTATTATTCCTTGTGCGGTCAATACGGCTTTCTTCATAATCCTGGTAAGCTATTGTAAGTTTTGCATCATCATAGATCCCGTTCTTTTTTGAAAGCATAATATTAAGTGTATGCATATTCCATATCATCGGTCCGTAATACCATTCTGCAAATCGTAATGCACCGTTCCTATATTGTATTAGTCGATCATACCGCGGCGCATCACCAGTTTTAGCATGTGTAAAACTATATTCCAAATCCAGGTACTGGTTTGGTTTGAAACGCACCTTTTGAAGAAAGTTTACCTGATCATATCCACTGAACCGCTGAACACGGGGATTACTGTTTTTTACAATGCTGTCCTTATTATTTATTCGTTCTACATATTCCGGACGCAAATAACTATCCTGGCCGCCATTCTCTCCCATTTTAAGATCATCAAAGCTGCTGTAAGAAAAAGAAGATAACAATGACCATTTTTTCCATCCAATATTTAAATCTATATGACCCGTTTTTTCTTTGTCAGCTGTAGAATACCTGCCAAGCACACTACCTTTTACCAACATTTTATTAGTGGTAGAGAAATGCGGCTGCAATGTGTGGAAATCCATTACTCCTCCTATCGCGTCACTGCCGTATATAACGGTGCCTGGCCCAAAAATTACTTCAACAGTTTCAGTGCTTAGAGGATCAATGCTGATCACATTTTGAAGATTACCGCTGCGGTAAATGGCATTATTCATTCGTACTCCATCAGTAACCAGCAATACACGGTTGGTTGCAAATCCTCTTATCATAGGACTACCACCCCCTAACTGACTTTTTTGTATAAAAACATTGCCGCTTTGACCAAGCAGATCAGCTGATGTTTGTGGATTATTCCTTAGTATATCGGTTTTATTGATCTTGACAATTTTGTTGGGTACTTCATTCAGTTTTTGCTCCCATTTGTTTGCGGATATAACAACACCTTCAAGTGTTTTTTCTCTCAATGTATCTTCCTGTGCATGGATACAGCATGATGCATATAGCAATGCTATAAGCATTAAAATTTTTTTCATGAGTTATTTGTGATTACAGTTATTTAATAAAAATTTGAAAACAATTCTGTGATCAAAACTGTGGCGGAGGGGTAAGAATATTCTTAATTGGAGAAGGTATATTTAGAAGGATAGGATGAGCATGTTTTTCCATCTCGTTATTTATAACTAAAGCATCAGAGGGGTTATTGGAGTAAACTGATTCCAACAATTGAGAAAGCGTTTCCAGCAGCTGATCTTCCTGTTCCTCTTTTTCATTGAGGTCATTGTTAAAAGTTTTATTTAGCGCAGTTTCGTCTTCATCAAAAAGGCCGATAAATACATAGTGCCCGTTTTTTACAGTAAAAGATTTTATGTCAAACAATTTATTATCAACACGGATCTCTTTATTATATTTTACCCAATCCACTTCTGATTTCGTCAGTACAATAGTACATAACAATTGTTCTTCCAGCTTTTCTCTCATATTGTAACGGATCATTTGCTGCTTGATCAGAAAGAGAAGTGTAAATAAAACAGGCATCGCTCCTATAAAGAGCAAAAAAAAGGTTGATATTTTTTTTAAAGTTTTTATGATTTTGGTTGTTGAGGTCTTACAGGACGTTTAAGACTATCCGCAGGTAACGTTTGTTTCATTTCATCCATAATTCCTTGAGCCCATCCGGTTAGTTTAACTTTTTCGTCAGCAGTGAGAATTGCATCCTTATGTGTCCATGTATAACTATCTATTGGCATGCCTCCTTCCTTTACCTCTTTTATCACTTCTTCGAGTTTGTGATAACGGAGCCATGCGGGTTTTGCGCCAAGTGAATCAAGGTTTAAATGTCTTTTCCCATCCACAACATGTTTATTCAACCACCAATCCACCGGTTGTATTTTACTATACCATGGATAAACAGTATTATTTGTATGACAATCATCACATGCTTTTTTCAAAATCACTTTTACATCATCAGGTACAGCATGCAGGTTGGCTATTGCTTTTGACTGATCCCCTTCGTGAATATTTTTCTTTGGATGAAAAAATTGAATTGCTATTAAAGCGATCAACAGCAGCCAGCCGATTGTTTTAAGAACTTTTTTCATGCAGTTTTTTATGGTTGCGAAATTAATATTTCTCCTGTCATTTCTTTAGGTATCGGTAATTGCATCATAGTAAGTATTGTTGGGGCAATGTCACCTAGCTTGCCCGGTTTTATTTTTCCTTTCCACTCTTTATCAATTATAAAAAATGGTACAGGATTCATTGTATGAGCTGTGTTTGGAGATCCATCTTCATTGATCATATAATCTGAATTACCATGATCGGCAGTAAGAAAAGTAGTATAACCGTTTTCTAATCCTGTTGTGACCACCTGTGATACGCATTTATCAACAGTTTCTACGGCTTTAATTGCGGCTTCCCATATACCGGTATGACCAACCATGTCGGCATTCGCATAGTTCAGACAAATAAAATCTGCGGTCTTATTTTTTATTTCAGGTAATAATGCATCGGTAACTTCAAAAGCACTCATCTCTGGTTTCAGATCGTAAGTGGCAACTTTTGGTGATGAGATCATAATTCTTTTTTCGCCATCAAAAGGTTGTTCTCTTCCACCGCTAAAGAAAAAACTTACATGTGGATATTTTTCCGTTTCTGCTATGCGGATTTGTTTCAGCCCATGTTGTTCCAAAATTTCACCGAGTGTATTATTCAAATTATCTGTTTCGAAAATTACATTGACATCTTTGTAAGTTTTATCATATTCTGTCATTGTAGTATAATTCAGTGCAAGCTTTTTCATGTCATGATCGGGCAGGTCCATTTGCGTAAGCACCTGTGTTATTTCGCGACATCGGTCAGTACGGAAATTAAAACAGATAGCCACATCGCCATCTTTTATTTTCGCAAGCGGTTGTTGATCTTCGGCAACAATGACAGTCGGCTTTATAAATTCATCAGTTACATTTTTACTATAAGAATTTTCAACAGCTTCAATTGCATCGGTTGCTTTTTCACCAACGCCATTAACCAGGGCATCATAAGCAAGTTTTATCCTTTCCCATCTTTTATCCCTGTCCATTGCATAATAACGGCCGCTAACCGAAGCAATTTTTCCAACAGAGCCGTTTAAATGTCCCTGCAATTCTTTAATAAAACCTAAGCCACTTTTCGGGTCACAATCCCGGCCATCAGTAAATGCATGTATAAAGACCTCGCTTAGCTTTTCATTTTTACAAACATCAGTTATAGCTTTCAAATGATCAATATGGGAATGCACACCACCATTGCTTACTAATCCTAAAAGATGAAGTGGTTTATTATTCTTTTTTGCAAAGCGAATAGCGTTTAGCAATATTTCATTTTTCGCAAAAGAGCTGTCGCGGACAGCGACATTTATTCGCTGCAACTCCTGGTAAACAATGCGACCGGCGCCAAGGTTCAAATGACCCACTTCTGAATTACCCATTTGACCGTCTGGCAGGCCTACTGCTTCACCGCAGGTTATCAATGTTGTATTTGGATACTTTGAATAAAGTGACGAAACAAATGGTGTTTTGGCATTTTGAATTGCATCCGCCGATGCCACCTTTCCAAGTCCCCATCCGTCCATTATGATCAGAATTACTTTCTTTGAAGCCATTGTAGAAATTTAACAGTGAGAAATGCGTTCATTTTCAAGGGAAAAACGGCAACAAAGCTAAGTGTTTTAACGTAACCGCTCTGTAATCCCATTGGCATGTAGTAACTTAGCTTTTGGAAAGGAGGTAACGGACTGTGGCATGTTTTTCGATTAACTACCATGAAAACTAAATAAAATGAAAAAAACTTTACTCTTATTACCTGTTTTTTTTATCGCTATTTCTTCCTTCGCACAAGCAGGAATAGATGATGTGATCTCTGCAATGAAAAGCGGGAATGCGTCAGGTGTTACGAAGTATTTTGATAACTACGTTGACATTACAATGCCTGATAAAAGCAGCAACTATAGTAAGAGCCAGGGCGAACTTATTATTAAAGATTTTTTTACCAATAGCGGAGTAAAAAACTTTGATGTAAAACATAAAGGCAATAATGATAACGGCGATTATTGTATCGGTACACTTCAAACTAAAAATGGAAGTTACCGGACTACAGTATATATGCGGTTGAAAGGCAATAAACAAGTAATACAGGATATTCGGATCCAACAATTATAAAACCTTGGGTAATTTTTTAAAGCCCTGCCCATTTTGTGGCGGGGCTTTTTTAGTTTTGAACGATGGAATTCAATAAACAATTTTATCATTTGATCGATGAAGCGCTTACAGAAGATGTTGGCGAAGGAGATCATTCAACTTTGAGTTGTATACCTAAGAATGCGAGAGGGAAAGCTATTCTAAAAATAAAACAGGACGGTATTCTTGCCGGTGTTGAAGTGGCAGAAAAGATCTTTCAATACAAAGACCCCGGTGCAATTTTTACAACATTAAAAAAAGATGGAGAAATGATGAAAGCCGGGGAAATGGCTTTTGAAGTGGAAGCATCTGTTCATACCATATTGCAATGTGAAAGACTTGTGCTGAATTGTATGCAACGAATGAGTGGGATCGCAACATTGACCCGCCAGTATGTTGACCGGTTATATGGTCATAAAACAAAATTACTTGATACAAGAAAAACAACTCCAAACTTTCGACTGTTAGAAAAGGAAGCTGTGAAAATAGGAGGTGGGGTAAATCATCGTTTCGGATTGTATGATATGATCATGTTGAAGGATAATCATATTGCTTATTGTGGCGGGATCGAAAATGCAATTAATGAAGCCTGGAAATATTTACAGAAAAAAAACCTGGATCTTAAAATTGAAATAGAAACAAGAAATCTTGAAGAAGTTCAAAACGTAATTGCAGTAGGAAGAGGAAAAGTGTCGCGGATCATGCTGGATAATTTTACACCTGAACAAATTACAGAAGCATTGAAATTGATTGGTGAAGATTTTGAAACAGAAGCAAGCGGCGGTATTAATCTTGATAATATTGAAGATTACGCAGCGTCAGGAGTTGACTATGTAAGTGTGGGGGCATTGATACACCAGGCAAGGAGCCTGGATCTAAGTTTAAAAGCAGTAATAATTTAAACAATGAGTAAAAAAAATAAACCCGATAGTCGGGGGTTTGTATTTAGCACAGACCCGAATTTTAAATTTGAAGAAGAGCATCATTCCGATGAAACATTATTACCGGCTCAACAAAAACTAAAGGTAAGATTAGATACAAAACATAGAGCAGGCAAAGCTGTGACGCTGGTGGAAGGCTTTATCGGCAAAGAAGAAGATATTGAGAGCCTGGGAAAAAAATTAAAATCATTTTGCGGTACCGGCGGATCTGCAAAAGATGGTGAAATAATTATTCAGGGAGATCAACGGGAAAAAGTGATGCAATGGCTTGGAAAGAATGGATATAAGAATGTAAAGAAAATTTGAAAATCTTTATTTTGTTGTTGGTTCATCATCATTCATGAAAAAACTTAACGCCCCACTAGGACATCTTTTTACTTGTGCAATAATTTTTTCTGTTGTCGAACCTTCGGGAGTTATCCATGGTTTTTCTTTTGGTTTAAAAACTTGGGGCAAACCGCGGACACATCTTCCAGAGTGAATACAAAGCTCCGGCTGCCATACGATAGTGACTTCGCCATTAGAATATTTGATTTTTTTTGGCGTCATAACTAAAGTTAATACTTTCTTTCTTCGATTGAATCAAGAATGGTGCAATAGCTGATATAGCGATCGACATTTATTTTTTCTTCTTCTACCGCTTTTTTTATAGCACAGTTAGGTTCATTTATATGCTGGCAATTGTTGAACTGGCAATCGTTAAGGCGGGTTCTCATCTCTGGAAAATAATGTGACAGTTCTTGTTTTAAAATATCAACTAATCCAAATTCCCTCATGCCCGGGGTGTCAATTATTTTTCCACCAAAAGGAAGATCAAACATTTCTGCAAAAGTTGTTGTGTGCAAACCTTTGCCGCTCCATCCGCTTACATCCTGCGTTTTAAGTTCCAATTGCGGACAGATAATATTTATAAATGAAGATTTACCAACACCGCTATGTCCACTCAGCAACGATATTTTATCTTTTAAAAGATCTTGCACTGTTTCAATTCCCATGCCTTTTTCAACACTAACAAGAAAAGTTTTATAACCTATTTCTTCATACATCTGTTTCCACTCAAAAAATTTTTCATCTTCTTTTTTCTTGTGCAGGTCGGCTTTATTAAAAACAATTGCTGCGGGTACATGATACATTTCACAGGCTACAAGAAATCGATCAATAAATCCTTGCGAGGTTCTTGGGTCTTTTAAAGTGGCAAATAAAACAGACTGATCAAGGTTGGCAGCAATAATATGATGCTGGTATTTCTGCCTAGGTGATTGCCTGTTCACATAATTCCTGCGGGGGAGAATCTCATTAATGATAGCGGTGTTCTCTATTTCACTTTCAAGTTCAATATCCACTTCATCGCCAACGGCTACCGGGTTAGTAGATGTGATCCCATCAATTTTAAAGATCCCTTTTATACGGGCATTATATGTTCTACCAGGCTGATCTTTGACCGTGTACCAGCTTCCTGTGGATTTGTAAACAAGTGCCTTCATAAAACAGAACTAGGTTAAAAGGGTTAAAAATCTGCGGGGAAAGGCAAGGATTCTAAGGAAAGATAATAACAAATTGAGTGTTGGATAAAATTTATGAGACTTGAAAGCGTTATTTACAGGTACTATTTACAAAGCTTTTAAACTCCAAAAACTTTGACTACTTTTAACGCTAAAATTCAGTACTATGAATAGACTTATCCTTGCTACAGCACTTTGTTTTACAATATTGGTTTTTACTAATTGCGGCAAAGACGATCCCCCGGCTCCGCCACCACCTACAAAAACAGAACTCATTACAAAATCATCCTGGAAATTTAGCAGCGCTACGGCTGGTGGAATTCCTGTTACTGCACAAGTGCCCGCATGTTTTAAAGACAATACAATTGTTTTTGCAACAAATGGTACCGGAACAATAACCGAAGGAGCCAATGTTTGTGCTCCGCCTTCACCGGCGACCTTTACGTGGGCATTTCAAACTAGTGAAACACAGTTAAGTCTTAATACGCCACTTATTACCGGCGGGTCGGGATTATTTACAATTGTATCATTAACTGATGTGAACCTGGTGGTTTCTCAAAATATGACATTGCCAGGGGCACCAGGACCAGTTAATGTAGAGATCACTTTTATCCATTAAAAAGTCAAGAAAGGTATTTACCAACTACAGGCAATCTTCGTCCAACGCCAAAGGCTTTACAGCTGATGCGAAGGATCGGGCAAAATTGTTTTCGTTTATACTCGTTGGTATTAACCAATTTTAAAATCCTGTCAACAAGGGCTGAATCATATCCTTTTGCTTTTATCTCTTTCGGGCCGTTACGTAGTTCAATGTATTCATATAAAATTCTATCTAGAGTGTCATATTCAGGAAGGCTGTCACTATCTTTTTGATCGGGTCTTAATTCGGCAGAAGGAGCTTTGTTGATAATATTTACAGGGATAATCTCTTTTTCACGATTGATATATTTTGCCAAAGCATACACCTGCATTTTATAAACATCACCTAATACACTAAGTCCACCGGCCATATCTCCGTACAATGTTCCATAACCGGTAGCTAATTCACTTTTATTAGATGTATTCAATAAAATGTATCCAAACTTATTGGCAACCGCCATCAACAAATTACCTCTTGTTCTTGCCTGGATATTTTCTTCAGCCAATCCGAATGGCAGGTCTTTATAGACAGGTTTTAATTCTGTAAGAAAACTTTCAAAAATATTTTTGATTGGTATAATATTATGCTGGCTGCCGAGATTCTTACTTAGTTGTTCTGCATCTTCCACAGAATGTGATGATGAGAATTGCGAAGGCATTAAAAGAACACTTACATTTTCTTTCCCTAGTGCATGAGTTGCCAACACTTGAGTTACAGCACTGTCAATTCCACCACTGGCGCCAAGTATTGCTTTGCTAAAACCCATCTTTTTGAAATAATCTTTTATTCCAAGAACTAGTGCATGATATATCTCATCAATATTTTTATCATTGGTTAAATAAGCGAGAATATCCTCGCCAGTGCCTACTTCTTTTGCTGAATAAAAATATTTTTCTCCAGAAGGATGTTTTATAGAATCATCTTTCTTCAATAGTTCATCCAATTCAAAGAGTTGAAAATCTTCTTCAAAATATTTCATCTCTTTTACCTGCTGGCCATTAATATCATATACAAGACTGCCGCCATCGAAAATAAGTTCAGTGTGAGAACCTATGGCGTTACAATAAAGCATGGGCAGTTTGTACTTTAATGTATGTGCTTTAATAATACTGTTGCGAACAATATCCTGCGCATAATTATAGGGTGAAGCGGAAAGATTGATCATCACATCAGGATCGTGAGGCATCAATTTTTCCATTGGAGTAATGCGATACAAAGGATTATCACCCATATTCCAGATATCTTCACAAATTGTTACAGCTAATTTTTTTCCTTTGAACTCAAGAATTTTCCAATCATAAGCCGGTTCAAAATAACGGTATTCATCAAACACATCATAATTTGGTAAAAGTGTTTTATGGATCTCGCCTTTTATTTCTTTTTCATAAAGAAGAAAAACAGCGTTGAAAAGATCTTTGCCTTCTTTTTGCAGGTTACGAGCTGGTGACCCGATCAGTACGCCAATTGTATCGGCATGTTCTTTTATCTTATCGATCGCTTCGTAACATTTATTAATGAAATCAGGAAATTCCAGGAAATCCCCGGGAGCATAGCCGCAAACGCATAGCTCTGAAAACACAACAAGGTCAGCTCCTTGTTCTTTGGCCTTTTTTATTCCTTCAATGATCTTGCGGGTGTTATCTTCAAAATTGCCAATATGATAGTTCTGTTGCGCTAAGGCGATCTTCATGAGGCAAATTTACGACGACTGTTACTAAAGAGGTTAAAATTTTCTTTCCATTATCTTCGTACGCAACATACAATAACAACTATCGTTTATCATTTCTATGAAAATAAGCACATTATTTTTTTTAGTCTTAATCTTTTTTGTCGGATGTACTAACAGCAAAGGCCCGAATGTATCAAACATAAAAGTTGATATTCCAATTGAAAGATTCGACAAAAGTTTTTTTAACATTGATACAAACAATACTGTTGCTGGCTTGAATGAACTAATGAGGAACCATCCTGATTTTTATACAGATTTCATGCAACATATCCTTGGAGTTTCAGGTTCAGACACAAATAAAGTCACCCTGGATGTTTCTAAATTTTTTATTCGTGGTTATTCACCAATGTACCAAAGTTTAAGCAAAAAGTACAGTGATGTCAGCTGGTTACAAAAAGATATTCAAAAGACATTTCAATATGTGAAATATTATTTTCCTGATTATAAAACATCGAAGATAATTTTTTTCGTTGGGCCACTTGATGCGCCGGGAGTGGCGTTAACCGGATCAGGCATTGCGGTAGGGTTACATCAATTCGGCGGAAAAGATTTCCCTGCATACCAAAGCATGGAAGCACAGCAACTTTTTCCCGCCTATATTTCAAGAAGATTCGAACCACAATACATAGTTGTTAATTGTATGAAGGCTGTAATTGAGGATATTTATCCGGATAGGAGCGGAGCCAAAGGATTAGTAGAGCAGATGATCGAAAAAGGAAAGCAATGGTGGCTGTTGGATAAATTTTTACCAACAACTCCTGATTCACTTAAAACAGGTTTTACAGAACAACAATTGAATTGGTGTGAAGCAAATGAAGGGTTAGTTTGGAATGATATTATTGTTACTCAAAAAGATCTTTATACAAAAGACCCGATGGCAATACAGAATTATATTGGCGAAGCTCCCTTTACACAATCATTAGGTCCGTCTTCTCCTGGTAATATCGGTCAATGGATAGGCTGGCAGATCGTAAAAAAGTTTGCCGATAAAAATTCATCAGTGAGTGTTACTGATGTTTTGAAAACAGATGCAAGAAAAATTTTGGAAGAAGCGAAGTATAAGCCGAAGTAAAAAAGCCCAGCCCCCTAAATCCCCCGAAGGGGGACTCGCCCACACACATAACCAGACAATGGAATTATCATAATAGTTGGAAGATTCAAAATTGCTGAATAGTAAACAGAAAGATGAAGTGTGCGACCCTTCGCTTCGCTCTGGGTAAACTGCGACGCTATTGTTGAATAGAAAATAGAAAGTTGAATGGAGCGTCGCAACGAAAGCTGATAGTAGTATTAAAGCTGATCACATAAATAAAAATTACAATTATCAGGTGGTAAGAAAAAAGGAAGAATGAATAATCTAAGTTCCCCCTTCGGGGGACAGGGGGCTGGCTTAATTATTCTTAAATGGAACAAACATTTCAAAAGCCGGAATATTGACATCAAAGAATTGTTTGCTATTGAGATTTTCCATTTGATAAGTGCCATGCATTCTTCCCATTTCTGTTCGCAAGTTGCAACCGCTTACGTATTGATATTTTTCACCGGGAGATAGAACCGGTTGTACTCCTACAACACCTTCGCCTTCCACTTCCCGGGTGGCGCCAGTACTGTCAAATATATACCAATGCCTGCGATGAAGTTTTACCGGGAAAGAGTTATGATTTTCGATAGCGATGCGGTAAGCAAACATATATTCAGACTGCATCGGGTTGCTGTAGTCCTGCTGATAGAATGTTTCTACACTCACTTCCACACCCTCTGAGATCAAGCTTACCATCAGGTTCTTTTTTGGTAAAAGTAAATAAAAATAATCTTACGCTATCTATGATTTAATTCACAGGGATATAGTAGTTATCCTAATTTTGCGCCACAAATGTGACATTTAAAAAATACTGTTAGAATATGAAAATAGCTGTAGCAAAAGGCGATGGGATCGGACCCGAGATAATGGAAGCAGTGCTGAAAATTTTTAATGCAAACAAAGTTCCACTCGAGTACGAATATGTGGATATGGGCAAATGGGTTTTTGATAAAGGTTTTTCAAACGGCATGACGCCTGAGGCTAAACTAACAATTGAAAATTTTGGCATCTTATTTAAAGGTCCAATGGAAACTCCAAAAGGTAAAGGAGTAAAGAGTGTAAATGTAACTGCACGCAAAACGTGGAACACATACGCTAACAAACGGGTTTTTCAAACACTGCATGGAGTTGATACAGTTTTTAGCAAAGCAGGTATTCCGATTGACATTACAATTGTAAGAGAAAATATAGAAGATACTTATGGTGGCGTGGAACATATGCTTACACATGATGTAGCGTTGAGTCGACGCTTTATTACAAGACCAGGAAGTTTGCAGGTTATTCGCTATGCGTTTGAAATGGCAAAAAAGAAAAATGCAAGACGAATAACATGCAGTCACAAGGCCAACATCATGAAAATTACTGATGGCCTTTTTCTTGAATGTTTTTATGAAGTAGCCAAAGAATATCCACAATTAAAAGCCGATGATGTGATAGTGGATGATCTCTGTATGAAATTGGTAACAAGACCTGATACATTTGATGTAGTTGTGCTAACGAACCTGCAAGGCGATATCGTTTCAGATCTTTGCGCCGGTCTTGTTGGTGGATTGGGTTTTGCACCTTCGGCTAATATTGGAGATCACATATGCATTTTCGAAGCAGTGCATGGTACAGCGCCGGATATTGCTGGAAAAAATATTGCTAACCCAACTGCACTTTTACTCAGCGGTATTACAATGCTTCGTCATCTTGGTATGATGGAGAATGCAGCTGTCATTGAAAATGCATTGTTGTATACTTTAGAAAATGGGATACACACCGGTGATTTTGGAGATAAATCAATCCCATCTGTAAACACTACTCAATTTGCCGATGCTATCATTAAAAATTTTGGAAAAGAACCTACAGTAGGTGCAAAGCCTATGTTACCAAATATGCCGGCTACGCCTACTCATTTTAAACTGGAAAAAAACCCGATGCTTGTTTCAGAAGAAATGAGCAAAGAAAAAATTATCGGTGTTGATATGTTTATAGAAAGCGAAGAGCAACCATTGGTGATCGCAAAGAAATGTGAACGTCATGCTGGAGTAAAATTCAAATTGGTAAGTATTAGTAATCGTGGCACACAAGTATGGCCTACCGGTTCAGTATTTACCAATCTTGTCAATCAGTATAATGCCAGGTTTGAATCACTAGATGGCGAACCGCTTTTTCAACAGGATATTATTGGACTTTATGTTAGTCTTAGCGGGAATTTTAAAATATGTTCTTTCGAACTCCTGAATATGTGGGGTGATAAAAAAGCGTATTCGCTGGCACAAGGTCAGTGATTATTCAAATTGTTAGAATTGATTCTCAGGCAGTGCGTCTCTTCAGATCTATATTGACCAGTTTCCCTTCTATTACACTTGCAAGTTCTACAACAGCTTTATTCTCATTTTTCCTTGCATTCTTTGTGTGTGTAGGATAAAGAGAAACACCGGTGTAAATGTTGTAATGCAGCGTAAGGGAATTGCCATGAAAATTGAAATCCCAGTCAATACTGTCGAAGTCATCTTCTTTGCGGCGAAAATCAATATGAAAATCTTTGCTGAGAATATCGGCAACCTGGTAGAATCGTTTCAGACCGCCATCGTCATCAAGAATGGCTTCAGTGCAGCCAAGGGCAATGCGTAGGGTAAGGCTCATAGATTACGTTTTAGGTTTAGAAAAGGATATTGGTGACTCGCTTAAAATCTATATTATTATTAAGACTTAAACTTCTTTGCTTTTCTAGCTGCTTTCTCTGATTCAGCATCGCCACTTGCTAATTTCTCTGCACCCACATTTCTTCCGTCGGTCTTACAACCATACTTCGGTTTAAAAATATTTCCCCAGAGTTTACAAGATGAAAGCATCAGCATCAGACTAACACATATGAAGAGAGTTCTTACGGCTTTCATAGATTGTTTTTTCTTCAACGAATTTACGAAGCAAAAATTGCATTTGCCAGAGTAAATGTACGAGGAGTAAGAGTTTCAGCGGTTTCTTTTTGCATCAAATCATCAATTTTTGGGAGTTTTTTCCATCCGAAACCAATCTGAATAGCGAACATAATTATTAGCGATCCTGTCGATCTCGCCGCTGATCATTTCCTGTGGAATATCCTTCACTTTTTTGGCTGGCACGCCGGCATAAATGCTGCCAGCTTCACAAATTGTTCCTTCAAGCACAACTGCACCGGCTGCAATAATTGTATTGCTGTTTACTACAGCACCGTCCATTACAATAGCACCCATTCCTATTAACACATTATCGTGTACGGTACACCCGTGTACGATCGCATTATGTCCGATAGAAACATTATTGCCGATCGTTGTTCCAAATTTTTTATAGGTACAGTGAATACATGCTCCATCCTGTACATTCACTTTATTTCCCATTCTTATAAAATTTACATCACCCCTCACCACTGCATTGAACCAGATGCTGCAATCATTACCCATTTCTACATCACCAACAATAGTTGAGTTCGGCGCCAAAAAACAATTGACACCAAATTGCGGGAATTTATTTTCTACAGGAAGTATTACAGGCATTGATTAGTTTTTAGTTTACGGTTTATAGTTTTTGGTTACCAGCTTTAGTAATTCTTATCACTGTCCCTTGCGTCGCACTCTTGTACGTTCTGGAATTCTATTCAGCTTTTCGTCAATGGTCAATAATAACATTCCGAATTAGCTATTCACGATTCACAATTGACCATTCACTATTGCAAATTATATAAATTCTTTGCGTCTTTGCGCAGCCTTTGCGTTCTTTGCGTGAAATAATTCTTTTCTGTGAACGAAAGGGAACTTTTCTTAAAACATGTTGCGCAGACATCTCCTTCTCCATTAGCATTTGAAATTAAGAAAGCTGAGGGTTGTTTGCTCTATGATACAAATGGAAAAGAATATATTGACCTCATCGGCGGCATTAGTGTAGCAAATACCGGGCATCGTCATCCCAAAGTACTTGAAGCTATCAAAAAGCAATTAGATGCTTACATGCATGTAATGGTGTATGGAGAATTCATTGAATCGCCCCAGGTGCAATATGCCAAGCTGCTCACGGATAATTTACCTCTTTCATTAAACTCGGTTTATTTTACAAACTCCGGCGCTGAGGCAATAGAGGGATCAATGAAACTTGCAAAAAGAGTAACGAACCGGACACAGATTATTGCATTTAAAAACTCCTATCATGGTTCAACACAAGGCGCATTAAGTATAATGGGAGATGAATATTGGCGAAATGCTTTTCGCCCATTACTGCCCGATGTTTTGCATCTTGAATATAACTCGTTCAAATCGTTGGATGAGATCTCTGAAAAAACAGCTTGTGTGATCGCGGAAACTATACAAGCGGAAGCAGGAATAATTGTTCCAGCAAAAGAATGGCTGAAGGCACTGAGAAAAAAATGTTCAGAATACGGAACGCTTTTAATTCTTGATGAGATACAGGCTGGCTTTGGAAGAACTGGAAAACTCTGGGGCTTTGAAAATTTTGAGATCGTTCCTGATGTTTTGATCCTTGGAAAAGCATTGGGTGGCGGTATGCCGCTTGGAGCTTTTATTGCCAACAAAAAAATGATGGATGCTTTTACAGAAAACCCGGTTCTTGGCCATATCACAACCTTTGGTGGTCATCCCGTTTCTTGTGCAGCAGGAATGGCTGCAATGAAAGTTTTGTTGGAAGAAAAAATAATTAACGGGGTGAAGGAAAAAGAAGAATTATTCAGATCATTATTAGTTCATCCAAAAATAAAAGCGATCCGTTCATTTGGTTTGTGGATGGCAGTAGAATTTGATTCCTTTGAAACCAATAAAAAAATAATTGATACCTGTATTGTTTCAGGTGTAATGACGGATTGGTTTTTATTTGCACCAAATTGTTTGCGTATTTCTCCTCCATTAACTGTTTCAAAAAACCAAATTACAGAAGCCTGTAATAATATCCTGAATGCAATATCATGATCATTTCGTGTTTTGTCCTTAAATAAATATTTTTTTGCCCTCCATAATTTTTTTAAATTACTATATTAATTAACCATAAACCTGCGATTATGAAAAAAACATTTATCCTTTTTCTGCTCATTGCAGTTGTTTCTGCAACCTACTCTTCTACAAACTCAATTCCTGTTTCATCAACAAATCCTTCCATACAAGCAACTGATGTTTATGTGCCTATTGGGAAAAGTGGCCAGTTGATCTCATTGATGGATCTTTCCCGGATCAGTGTAAAAGAATTTGAAAGTTTGTCTGGTAAAAAAATGAAAATGATGGAGAAGGTGAATTTCAAAATGAAGCAGAGGCAGTTGAAAAAAAATATAAACTATGATGGATCTTTTAGTAAAAAAAGAGTTGAGAAATATTTTAATAAAGCGGCTTTGGGTGGGGCTTTTAGCCTGAGTGGTTTGGCTCTGGGTTTGTTCTTATCATTAATAGGAGTTCTAATCGCCTACCTGATCACTACTGGTGACAAGAAAGGAAGGATTACCTGGGCTTGGATCGGCGCAGCAATTTCATTGATCTTATGGGGCGCAATTCTTATTTAAGAGGATAATAAAATTATTTTTAGAAAGCCAATCTGTTTTGGATTGGCTTTTTTATTCAACCTCAACAACAACTTCCACCTCTACTGCAATATTCGATGGCAGTGCATACATCCCTACCGCTGATCTTGCATGTTTTCCTTTTTCGCCAAAAATTTCTACCATCAGGTCAGAATAACCATTGATGACTTTTGGCTGATCTTTAAAGTCTTCAGTGCAGTTTACCATGCCCAATACTTTTACAATGCGTTTTACTTTATTCAAACTGCCAAGCTCTGCCTTTAGTACGGCTAAATGATTTATTGCAGTTAATCGTGCTGCTTCATAACCTTGCTCTATAGTTAAGTCTTTTCCTACTTTACCAGTAATGTTGCTGCCATCAGGTTTAGTTGGTCCCTTGCCCGCAAGAAATAAAAGATTGCCAACTCTAACTACGTTTACATAGTTAGCTACAGGTTTTTGCGCTTCGGGTAACACAATTCCTTTTTCTTTAAGTTTTGTTTCTGCGTCTTGTGCTATAATTGTTGAACTTAAAAAAGAAACAGTTATCATGATAAAAAATACCTTATTCATGTTATATAAGTTTAAAAAGATAAGCGGCAAGCAAAGCGCCAATGATCGGTCCAACAACCGGTACCCATGAATAACCCCAATCACTGTCTCTTTTATTTTTTATTGGTAAAATAAAATGAGCAATACGGGGACCCAGGTCCCTTGCAGGATTAATAGCATAGCCTGTAGGACCGCCGAGTGATAAACCAATTCCTAATATAAGTAAACCGACAGGCAATGCATCCAGTGTTCCAAGTGTGGATGCTGGTTTTGACATCGCCAGTGCGCCAAATACTAAAACAAATGTGCCGATGATCTCAGTGATAAGATTATATCCATATCCTCTTATAGCAGGCGCATTACAGAATACTGCAAGTTTTCCATCCTTATCATCAGTAACATCAAAATGTTGTTTATAGGCAAGCCACACAATAATCGCCCCTGTGATTGCTCCGGCAAATTGAGCGAGGATATATGTTGGCAATAGAGATGAATCAAAATCAGGATTAAAGGCTGCCATTGCAATAGTTACTGCCGGATTAAGGTGTCCACTACCCCCGAGTTTGACGGATGCAAATACACCAAGAAATACGGCCATAGCCCAACCAAAAGTAATAACGATCCATCCGCCATTATTACCTTTCGTTTTATTTAAAACAACATTTGCCACTACGCCATCACCCATAATGATAAGCAGCATAGTACCGATAAATTCGCCAATAAAAGAAGACATAAGCAATCAGTTTGAGGTTTGAAGTTTGGGGTTTGAAGTTGGAAGATAATTCTTCGCAACAGAAATAAAGCTATCAATTTGTTCTTTTATCCAACTTTCATTTTTCCCCATTTCTTTGGCCATCATGTTTGCCACAAGAGAAGTTGATTCAATGGCTGCTTTTGCATCAAGCAACAATGCTCTTGTTCTTCTTGACAAAGCATCTTCCACTGTCATGCACATTTCATTTTGTAAAGCCCAGATAATTTCTGCTTTTATGTATGGTAATGAGGGATGGATCAATTCGGCAAGTGAAGTATCTTTTTTAATCAGATCTTGGATCTCGTATTTATCCGTTCCATAATAATATAATGCAGCTGTATAATCGCTGTTTTCTTTATAACCATGTATGTGTAAATTCTTAGTTACGCATTCTTTTTCACTCATGCCTGCTTTATGTATGGCTATTTCCATTACATCTTCTGCCATTTTTCTATATGTCGTCCATTTACCACCTGTTATAGAAATTAATTCTGAATCAGAAACAGAAATATGATGATCTCTGGAAATGGCAGAGGTTATTTTAGAATTACTTTTTACTAATGGCCTTAACCCCGCAAAAACACTGCGGATATCATTATACGATGGATCTTTTTTCAGGTAACGATGAATATGCGCCATCACAAAATCAATTTCTTCTTTGAATGCAATTGGTTCGTGCATTCGTTGTAGAGACAAGGCATGCCTTGTCTCTACGTTATCACCAAACGAGACAGGCGTATCTGTTGTGCCAATAATAATTTTATTATGCCAGGGTACGGCAAATAATACCCTGCCATCATCAGTTCTTGGGATCATAATGGCGGTATCAGATAAAAGAAATTCTTTATCAAATACAAGATGAATTCCCTGGCTATGAGAGATCAATGGTTCTGCATCTTTATCATCCATTTTGGCAATGCTGTCGGAAAAAATCCCTGTGGCATTGATAACTGCTTTGGCCTTTATCTCGTACTCCTTATCGTCAAAACTATCTTTCGCAATTACCCCGCATACTTTTTCATTTTCTTTCATTAATCCTTCCGCACTCATATAATTAATAACTACTGCACCATGATCTGACGCCGTCATTGCAAGATGAATAGCGAGTCGTGCATCATCAAACTGTCCATCATGATAAAGAACGCCCCCACGTAAACCATCTTCATCAAGGTTGGGAGCCAGCGCAAGTGTTTCTTCTTTATTTAATAATTGTGAGGGACCTAATCCTAAACTTCCGGCCATCCAATCGTACACTTTCAAGCCCACTCCATAGAATGAATTCTCCCACCACTTATAATTAGGAATAACGAAGGATTGATTTTTTACCAGGTGTGGTGCATTCTTTTTCAATAAACCCCTTTCTTTTAATGCCTCCATCACCAGCTTTATATTTCCCTGCTGTAAGTAACGTACGCCGCCATGCACCAATTTTGTACTGCGTGATGAAGTTCCTTTAGCAAAATCATATTTCTCCAGTAAAATTGTTTTACATCCTCTTGATGCTGCATCTACAGCAATACCCAAACCTGTAGCGCCGCCACCGATGATGCAGATGTCGAATTCTTTAGTCGCATTAAGTTTATCTATATGATAATTTCTATTCATTTTTTTTAACATAGAGTTAATGAGTAACCAATTGCGCTTCATGAACTGGCAAAATAAATTCAAGTGATTTTAATTCAAGAATGATCTCATCTTCCACTAATAAATCTAAAACGAAAGCTTTATCAAGTATCTCTCCTTTAAAATAGACAGGAAGTACTAATTGACTTTTCACATTTAGGCTATCATTCGTTAAAACCTTTTTTAAGCAAACTTCGTAAACAGATTCTACCAAACCAGGTCCAGGTTCTTTATGAACTTCTATTGCACATCTTATTATTCTTTCAGTTATGCTATTATACCAACGTAAATCTTTGATGAACATAAATTATTTTTTCTCTATGTTACTCCGTATCTCAGTTACTCTGTTGAATCTTTTAACCATTCGCCCATGCAATAGCCGCCTTCACTGCTCTTTGCCAGCCGTTTATTAATTCAGTTCTTTTTTCTTCATTCATTGAAGGAGAAAATTCTCTGTTAACCTGCCATTGTTTTTGTATCTCATCAATATTTTTCCAAAAGCCAACTGCAAGACCTGCTAAGTATGCGGCTCCCAATGCAGTTGTCTCTGTGATCGTTGGGCGAATGACTTTTGTGTTAAGTATATTACTCTGGAATTGCATTAATGAATTATTAATAGTAGCGCCACCGTCTACTCTTAATTCTGCAATAGATATATCTGCATCTGCTTCCATTGCTTTTAATACATCGTAAGTTTGATAAGCGATGCTGTCAATTGCTGCTCTTGCAATATGTGCATTGCTGCTTCCTCTTGTCAGTCCGAAAATACTTCCACGGGCATGTTGGTTCCAATGTGGTGTTCCAAGTCCTGCAAAAGCGGGTACGATATAAACTCCTTCGCTGTTAAGCACGGTTGCAGCGAGTGATTCAACCTCTGCCGATGTATGGATTATTTTTAAACTATCTCTTAACCATTGTACGACTGCACCGGCAATAAATATACTTCCTTCCAATGCATATTCAGTTTCTTTCCAGCACAGTGGGATCCGAAGCTTGGAATTCACGTGACTTGAAGTCGCGGCCGCACTGACCCTATAGTGAGTCGTATTAATTTAAATCATACCAACATGGTCAAATAAAACGAAAGGCTCAGTCGAAAGACTGGGCCTTTCGTTTTAATCTGATCGGCACGTAAGAGGTTCCAACTTTCACCATA
>JADMIO010803622.1_pt1 | contig 87434 bp, 75 predicted proteins | sample 8958161 | NCBI WGS metagenome assembly JADMIO01 (sample SAMN16585339, study PRJNA669376) | soil metagenome | isolation source: Crop rotation soil | place: USA: Cullars Rotation, Alabama | collected 2011 | reverse complement strand
ACAACTTGTCCACGTGGAATTCTAAGCTTAGGATCCCAATGTGCTGGAAAGGAGACCCGAGACTTTGGTGCCGGCGGATTTTGCTTCGGCCAACTTTGCGTCCGGAGATGAAGCCGCGAGCGGAGTTGGTAATGGCGTGGCCGATGTCGAGGTGCCCGGCACAGGCGTCGACGTGGCGACCTGCGCATTCACCATCGCCGGCACAAACATCGCCGCCAGCATCGAGAGTACAAATCTTGCCGTCACCGCTCTGGGGTAAACGGGCGTCAGGAGACGTTGATTAGTTTTAGAGGTCATCAGGTGCAGGCTCCGCGTGACTTCTGCTATTACACGTAACGACCGCGAAAAATGTTCCCTGAAATTCCTGAAAGAGGTGGACTTACGCTGTCAATCACGACATCAATCGAATGACGCGATTAATGATGAGGCCTATTTCAAAGGGGTTGGCCTTTAGTTGTTAAGATTTGTAAATTCTTTCAAACGGTTGGATTCGGGATCTATGCCGCCTTCAATGTATCGCAACTGGTCAGCAGTCGATCAATGGTCGCGAGGAAGCTCTGCGGGTCGAGTGGTTTTGGTTCGTAAGCGTTGGCGCCCAGCTGCAAAGTAAAAGTCGCAGTGCCGGTGCCGAAAGCCGTAGTCACAAGAATGGGAGTCTCTTCCAACGAAGCAGTGTCACGCACCCGGCGCACGACGTGAACACCATCCGCGCCCGGCATCTGAATGTCAGTAACGATCAAATCCGGCTTCATGAAAACCGCCGCATCATAACCTTCGACGCCGTTCTCGGCCACCGTCACTTCGTGACCGCGGTTTTCAAGAGCAAGCTTCATCAGCTCGCGTGAAACGTCATCGTCTTCAATTACCAGAATTCTGGACATAACAATACCTGCGAGATGACTTTACTTCTCATTAACCTGTACGAATATTAAAGTGCGATTCGGCCGAGCATTCCGAGACTTTTTCCACCGGAACACAAAAAGCGCGAGCAAGAGAAACTCTCACTCGCGCCTTCGGTCGCTGGGGTTGGAAAATGGTTAGTTAGTATCCGCGGTATCCATCGGCGTACCCGGTCTGAAATGCCTGCCGGAAGTAACTTTGATAGGCAGAGCGGTCACCCATGCGCGAGTTGTAGTCCTTGCTCGCGCTCTGATACTGACCTTCGTCACGATAATCGTAGCGATCGCCACGGCGACGATCTTCACGACCCGCCTTCATGCCTTCGTTGTAACCGGCATTCAGCGCCGTCTGACGGAAGTTGTACGAACCACCGTAGTTTGGATAGTTGTCATACGTATCGTTGCGGCGATTTCGATTCCACCAATCGTTGTTTCGATTACGCTGCTGTTCACGACGCTGGCGCTCGATTTCGCGTTGGCGCTGGCGCTCATAACGATCGTATGTTGGATATTGCGCCTGGGCCGTTGTGCTAGACATCATTCCGATTCCAAGCACTAACGAAGCACCCAGGATTAAGCCTCCAAAAGTTTTTCTAAGTTTTGTTTTCATCTCTGACCCTCCCGTGGGTTCTCTATGGCAATGAACATGCCACAGCGGCTTTTCACACCGGATAACCGGTTTTTCAACCCAAATGGTGTCGGTTTAGCCGACAACATCCGAAAAAGAATACGTTGATTCGATGCAAGTTGACTCCGCCAGCAATCTGGCGTAGAAGCGGGTCGGAAAAGCGAACATGAGTGAACCGGAAACTAGTTTTGAAGTCGAACAGCTGCTGCGCCAGCTGAATGACGAGTGGGTGAAAGCCATGATGCGTGGCGATGGGCCCACCATGGAACGAATCATGGCGGATGATTTTCTGTTCAGCTATCCGCTGGAGGGTGACGACAAAGATCAATTCATTGCTGACGTGACCGGTGGCCATCTGAAGATCCAGCACATCAGCCGCGGACATGTCAGCGTGCGGGTGTTTGGCTCGACCGCGGTCCTCACGGCGCGTGATTCCGCCACCTGGCAATACCATGGCCGAGAGTTCTCGGGACAATACAAAATTCTGCACGTTTATTCCCGGCGCGATGGAGAATGGAAGCTTTGCGTCGTTCAGGCTTGCCCCATCCATCCTTAATCAATCTGCATGACAGTCTCACCTGCACGCCGCTCAGCGTTTGAAATACTTCGCCGGGTCGAGTCGGAATCTGCCTTTGCTACCGTGCTGCTCGCCACGCTCGATCCACAAATGGGAGAGAGCGATCGCAGCTTGTGTCATGAGCTGGTGTTGGGTGTGCTGCGCCGGCGCTTGTGGCTCGACAAGATCATCGAGCACTTTGGAAATCGCCGCATTAACGCGCTTGACGTGGCGGTACGCTTATCTCTGGAAGTTGGGCTCTATCAACTTCGTTTTCTTTCGCGCATTCCGGCAGCCGCCGCCGTTAATGAATCTGTAAATCTGGTGCGCACCGCGCGGGTTAAGTCCGCGGCCAGTTTCGTCAACGCTGTGCTCAGGCGTGCTACGCGCGAGTTGGATTACGATCCGGCAGCGGAGATTCCCGATCCGATCGAGAGATTGGCGGTCGAGACCTCGCACCCGCGTTGGCTGATTGAACGTTGGCTAGAGACCTTCGGCCATGATGAAACCATGAGCTTTGCCCACGCGAATAATCAGCCCGCGCACACGGCCTTTCGTTTCACTGCCCGTGCGCTGAAGACTTTTCAGACAGACAAGATCCTAAGCGAACTCGCGGAAGCCGGCAGCATTACGCCTTCAACAGTATCAATGGATTCCTGGCGCGTGAGCGGCGCGCAGCATCTGGTGCGAACGCTGGTTCATGGCGGCCTTATATATTTACAGGACGAAGCATCCCAGCTGGTTGCTCATATGCTTGCACCGGAAAAGGGCGATCGGATACTCGACGTGGCCGCCGCACCGGGAAGCAAGGCCACTCACATCGCGACCCTGGTAAACGATGCCACGATCATAGCCGGCGATCTCTACTTACATCGAGTCAATACCATGCAGGCCCTCGCACATTCCCAGGAAGCGAGCATTAGCCCGGTGGTTCATGATGCGGGTCGCGGACTGCCTTTCTCCGAAGCAGCTTTTGACCGCGTCCTGCTGGATGCGCCTTGTTCGGGTACGGGCACGCTGCGTCGCCACCCGGAGATTCGCTGGCGCTTGCATCCGAGTGATGTTCAGGAGCTTGCTGCGCAACAGCAAGTGATGCTTGGCCATGCCGCTCGGACCGTGCGACCAGGTGGGCAGCTAATCTATTCGACGTGTTCGGTGGAAACTGCCGAGAACGAAGCGGTGGTGACTGCTTTTCTTGCAAGTCACCCTGATTTTGCGCGGAAGAGATCATTTGGGCCGGCAGATTTGCAGACTGAAGCCGGCGATATTCGGACCTGGCCACATCGACAAGGTGTTGACGGATTCTTCCTGGCAGCCCTGGAACGCTTCCGTTAGTTGGCACGGGCGTCCCGCCCGTGAAGACCACGCGCAAGATGCGCGTGCCACGCCTATGACTGATGCCGACGTACGTGTTAGACTTCGCCGTTCATTTGAGCCAGCCTCGATGAGCGATTTTCGTTAGCATAACGGCTTCTTATCGTGTCATACGCCAGACAGGCGCTAACGGTCCTCAAGCGCATTTTTATCGTGATCGGCATTGCCGTCGCGTTTGGACTTGGGCTGGTCGGCGCAATTTACCTTTCGCTGCGCAGTTCGGAAACTCGCGTACCCGACATTGTGGGCAAAGATCGCGCAGCCGCCGAAACGACCATCAGCAACGCAGGTTTGAACTTTCGCGTGCGGGCCACCAGACCAACGTCTGAGGCCAAACCTGACACGGTGCTAATTCAACTTCCACACGCCGGCGAAATAGTTAAGGTGGGACAGACGGTGGCAGTGGACATTAGTCGCGCCGGCGGCAACGGAGAAACGACGCCACCCACGAATACGAACACGAACGCGAATGCGAACGCGAACGCGAACGCCAATACGAATTCGTCAAATACCAATAACAGCAATTCGTCTAACTCAAACGATAAGCCGAAGAAGAAACCAACGCCGAACAAAAACGGCAACGACAACGGGAATAGCAATGGCAACCGGAACGCAAATGCCAACCGGCCGATTAATGCAAACGCCAATCGTGCGGCTACGCCCGTGCCGGCAAATGCAAACTCAGGTGGCAATGCCAACCGGCAGCCGCCGCGCAATCTAAATACGAACCGGCGACCGGCTGCGGCGCCGACGCCCTGATTCCCTTTGCTCTTTCTGCACTAAAAATGAGTTCCCATCACGCCTCCATGATTGAAATCGCCCCCTCGATTTTGTCGGCGGACTTCGCCAAATTGGGCCAGCAGATTGAGCTGGTCGAGCGCGCCGGAGCCTCCATTTTGCATGTGGATGTGATGGATGGCCGTTTTGTGCCCAATATTACTATCGGATTACCGGTAGTTAAGGCCATTTCGCGTGCAACCCGACTGCCCATTGACGCGCATCTGATGATTGTTGAGCCGGGGCGGTATGCCGAGCAGTTCGTCGAAGCGGGCGCGCAAATGGTCTCGATCCACATCGAAGCCGATCCGCACGCCCATCGCACGCTGTCAGCAATCAGATCAGCCGGCGCGCAGGCCGGTATCGCGATTAATCCGGCCACCTCTTTATCGGTACTCGACGAGGTTCTCAAATTTGCCGATTACGTATTGTTGATGTCGGTAAACCCGGGGTTTGGCGGACAGAAATTCATTCAAGCTTCGCTCGACAAGCTGCGCCGCCTGCGAAAACTAATCGACGAACGTGGCCTGAAGACAAGAATCGAGATTGACGGTGGCATCGATCGCGAGAACATCGCTGAGATCGCCGCTGCGGGAGCAGAAATAATCGTATCCGGGTCCGCGATTTTCGCGGCCGAAGATCCGGCGGTGGCCCTGCGCGAACTGCGCGAGGCCACGGTACTTTGGGTCTGAGAGATTGCGCACAGCCGCACGGCTGGCACGTTTAGCAGTCTCTATCTAGAATTTAAGGAATTGCTGTGGAGGATTTTCGAATGTCTTTTTCCCTAATTAACTGCGCTCGTCCCCGCACGTTATTGCGACTGTTTGTATTTGCCGCAATGCTGTTGGCCCTGGGGCTGGCCCAACCACGGGCCACGTTTGCCCAGGCCAAGACCGCACAAAGCGATCTCACGACCCTGCAGCGCATCAATGTGATGCGCTCGAAGCTCGAGGCCATGCGCCGTTCCCTGACCACCGCTCTCGCCTCAATGAATTCTGCCGACAGCGGTGACAAACAAAAGAATCCTGACGATCCGCGCGAGCGCCTCCGTGGTCTCGATAAGGAAGTCGGGTCGCTGATGAGCGAGCTGAATGATGTTCAGAGCAAGGAAGAAAAGGGTGAGAAATACGATCCATCAAAGCTTTCCAACCTCGAGACTTCGGTCGCCGAACTAAACACGCGCGTCGATAACGCCCTGCAACAAACCGCCAGCGCGCGGACCAGCGACACGTCGACCTATCGTCCCAAGCCACAAAAGGGTAAGCGCCGCTTGTTTGGGTTGTTACCCGGAAAGAAGAGCGACAAATACGAAGAGCTTACGTCGAGCGCTGCGCCCGGGCGCGACCGCGTGCTTTTCATCGAGGCCGCAACTCAGGTCCGCAAAGGTAGCCACGAAACGGGCCGTTTGCTTTTCAGCACCATTATCAATACTTATCCGGACTCGCCTTACCTGCCGCTGTCCAAGCTGGCAATCGCCGATTCGTTTTATCTTGAAGGCACGACCAGCTCGTTGATTCAAGCGGGCCAGGCTTATCAGGACTGGATTACTTTTTTCCCGACGGATCAACTCGCGGACGACGCGATGCTGAAAGTGGCTGAGGCCGAAATGCGGCAGATGGGACTTTCGGATCGTGACATTACGCACGCGCGCAAAGCCGAACAGCGACTCAAGGCGCTGCTGCAACAGTACCCACAGACACCGCTGCGCGGCACCGTCGAAGCGCGCCTGCGCGAAGTGCAGGACAACCTCGCGATGCACAATTTGAATATCGCGCGGTTTTATTATGACGCGCGTTACAGTCATAAGAAGGGCGGGCTCAAAGGCTCGCAGGATCGGCTCAAGGAAATTCTCGAGAAGTATCCGAACTTCTGTTTGCTGGATGAAGTGCTTTTCCGCTATGCCACCACGTTTCAGGAAGAAGAAGAGCCTGACGAGGCTGCTAAACTGTATCAGCAACTGGTGCGCGATTATCCCAACAGCGAATACGTCGAAAAGGCGAAAGAGCAATTGAACATCATCGGCGCGCCGATTCCCGATCCTGATCCGATCAAGAAAGGTTTGCCGCCGTGTGAAAAGCCGACTTTCATGGAGAACATGATGCAGCAGATCACCGGTAGCGCGAATGTCACTACTAACCGCGACGGCATTTTGATCACCCACGATGGCGAAGGGACTGATTTGATCGATCAGGCGATAACAAACAACGGCGAACTGCCTGAGAATGTGCAGCCGGTGATTCAGCGCAACCCGCAGAAGACACCGCCCACCGTACCGCCGGCGAGTCAGACCCGTCCGCGCGAGACGCAGCCAAATAAGCCGTAACTTTGCAGAGCGGCGACTTGCCGTCTTCTATTAAAGCCAAAGTGAAGAGCGCCGCCGGGCCGGCGCTCTTTTCGATCCCGGTCGTCCAAAACTCAGCCAAAGAATCTACTGGAATAGGAATTCGTTTTCGCGTAGCATCGCGGCATTGTGACCACCAACTCTGCGAGTATTCAGGAAGAGTTATCGCGGCGACATCGTTTGGCCACCACCGTGGTGTTGGTCTTTTTCGCGCTCAATGTCGTGCTGCTGATCATTGCCTATTTCGCCGCCGAACGAATTTCGCGCCCCGCCGATCCAAAGATCGCAATGGGTTTGTGGATCGTGATTCTGGTGTGCGGGCTGGGGGTATTTGTGCTGCGGCGCACGCGGTTCTCAGCAATGCGTTTACAAGACATCGCGGCGGTCAAAGGCACCTCGGCGATGTTGAGTACTCTCCAGGGAACAACGATTCAGGTCGCGGCCATCGCGGGAGCAATTGCGCTGCTCGGTTTCATCATCACCATGGTCGCGTTGCCGTCTGACTGGACTCACATGCTGCGCGCGGCCGGAGTGTCGGTGATCGTGTTGATGTACTGCTACCCATTCAAAAGCGCCTGGCAACGTGCGGTGAATCAACTCGCACCGCCGGAATGATCCGGACCACAGTCTTTCCTGGCCAACTGAAAGGACGACATGGGAATTCCCACTCAAATAGATGTGCGTGTAGTTGCCAAATTCGGGAAATATTTGGGCGATGACATTGGTGGCGCGCTGATCACCATCCACGATTTGCGTAGCGGCGAGTTGCTCGCTCGCGGGAACACGGCCGGTGGTTCAGGCGTCAAGAACCTGATGGACATTGCCGTCACGCGCGCCCAGGTTCTAACCACCGAGCAGGCGTCAGTTTTCACCACCATACTCGATCTGGATGAGCCGAGATTGATTAAAGTGACCGCGCACGGTCCGTTGGCCGCGCAGCAGTCTGCCAACACTGTCTCGCAGACCCAATGGGTTTACCCGGGACGCGACGTGAATGGATTTCTTCTGGAGATCCCCGGGCTGGTGGTACAGGTGCTGAATCCGCCCACTCATTTTCTTCCCGCGAACGCTCCGCAACAGATCGATATTCGGGCCAACGTGACGATGATGTGCGGCTGTCCGATCGCGAATGCGCCCTGGACTCCTGACTTGTTTGAAGTGGTGGCCTTAATTCGACAAGGAGAGGCGTATGCGCTCGAGTTCCCACTCGTTTTTGACGCGAAAGCGCCAGACGGAATACCCAGCCAATTCGCCGTCAGCTGGCCGGTGCCAAAGAATGAAACCGGGCAGCCTGAGATTTACGAGATCACGGTCTTTGCATTTCAGCAGCTAACGGGAAACACGGGCGTGGACAAGGTCACGGTCATAATCCCCGGCACATCGTCCAGTGTCGCAAGCTAGAAACCCAATAAGATCACGATGACGTCAACCTTCATTGCTACGCTGCTCATGATCCACGTCAAGTGGTTTGCTCCGTTCGATGTGCATCAAATGCCCAAGCCCGTGGGTGAAGTGCTCAACGGAACGTTTGCCAGGTTTTTTCTGATCTCGGCGGTCCTCATTGCGATCTTTTTCTTCACCGATCGTTACATCTACCGCCGTGGACTGGTAAAGGCATTCGATGAGCGCTTGAGAAGACTCGACGACTTTTCGATCCTGATCTTGCGTTTGGCGGCGGCGATTTTCCTGGTTTCGGTGTGGGGCTGGTACCTGAAATACGGCACATCGTTCTACATCACTCCGGAACTGCGAACCACCGCCAAATTCGTGCCGTGGTTTCAACTGGCGTTGGCGCTCTGTGCGCTGATCCGGCCCGCCCTGCCTGCGGTCGGAATCGGTTTACTGGTGCTCTATAGCCTGGCGCTGCACGACTATGGAATTTTCCACCTGCTGGACTACATGATTTTTCTGGGGCTCGGCTATTTTTTCACCGTGGCCAATATCAAGCGGGGCAAGTGGCGGCAATCAGGCTTTATCGTGCTGTATGCCGCCACTGGAATTACTTTGCTTTGGGCCGCGATGGAAAAATTCGCGTACCCGAACTGGAGTTACGATCTGCTCAGTATGCATGCGGACATGTTGCTGGGGATGTCGCCCCAGACATATATGCTGTTGGCCGGTTTCATGGAATTTGGCCTGGCGTTTGTGCTGTTAGGCGCGGCTTCGATTGCCGGTAGGTTGGTCGCCCTGGGTTTGCAGGGAATCTTCATGCTCGCCATTTTCAAGTTTGGCCTGCTCGATGCGATTGGGCATTTGATGATTATCGCGATCCTGCTCGTGCTCTTTGTGCGCGGGCCCACCAGCGCGCGGGAGATTCTGGTGCTGAAGGAAAAATCCATCTGGATGGAAACTTATTTCATGACGGGCTTATATTTTCTGGCCTTTGTCTTGATCTTCATCGCCTACTATGGTCTTCATGGCGTTTTTTATCGCGCTTAATTTTCGATGAGAAAGGACTCTATCTTTTTGCGAATCAAAGCCGTATTGATATCTCTGGCGATTGGGCTTTCGTGCGTGATAATCGCGCCGGCCTATAGTAGTCACGCCGCGAAACTCAAGACCGTCAAGGTCTATTTCTATCACGACCCCGGAGAGTACATCGATCTTTCAGCGGTCGAACGCCGCGTCAGTGCCGCATCGCCCGCGCGCGCGGCCATCAATGCTTTGTTGAAAGGCCCCACCCGCGCCGAGCGCAAGAAAGGATTTGACAGTTTGACCAACCCGTCAGATTTCGCGATTGGCTCGTTAAAGATTAGCGGGGGCACGGCGCGAATAAATTTTGTAGCCAGCCGCACCTGGCACGGCTGGCCCGGTGATCTGGGGCCGGTAAGGTTCAGAAAAGCGGTAGAGCTTACGCTCAAGCAATTTCCCAACGTGCGCGAGGTAATTGTCTCGCTTAATGGCGAGGCGAAGTTCGACGAAGGCTAAAGCACTTAAGCCAAGGAGGCGAATGAAAACGGCCACCACGATCGATGAATACATCTCCGGCTTTCCCAAAGACGTTCAGGCGCTTTTGGGAAAGATGCGCACCACCATCAGGAAAGCCGCGCCCGGCGCAGAGGAAGCGATCAAGTATCAGATTCCCACCTTTGTTCAGAACGGTAAGCTGCTTAGCTTCGCCGGCTACAAAAACCACATCGGCTTCTATCCCGGGTCCACCGCAGTCGAAGTGTTCCAGAAAGAACTCACGGCTTACGAACAATCCAAAGGCACGGTCAGGTTTTCCCTGGACAAACCTCTGCCCCTCGGCTTGATCGATAAAATCACCAGGTCGAGAGTGCGGGCGAATGCCGCAAAAGCGCAGAGTAAAGCTAAGGCGAAAAGGAAAGTTTAGTTCACCGCCAGGCTGTTTGTGACGCGCGTTCCCACATTGGCGCCGGTCATCTGTTTGCCCGGAGTGCGGCGACGTATGAAGCTCATGCCGTCTTCTTTCGAGATCAGCCCGTTGTTAATCAACTCGTGCGTGGCAGCTTCAAAGGTCATCATTCCCTGCTGCCGGCCGGTTTGCATGACGGTGTGAATCTGATGTGTCTTGCCTTCGCGAATCAGGTTCGCAATGGCCGGGACGTTAACCATGATTTCGACCACCGGCACCCGTCCCTCGTGATCAGGCCGCGGCAATAACGCCTGGGCCACCACGCCGCGCAAACTCTCGGCCAACATCACGCGAATCTGTGTTTGCTGGTTCTCAGGAAAGACGTCGATAATGCGATCGATCGTCTTCACGGCGCTATTGGTATGCAGCGTCGCGAATACCAGGTGTCCGGTCTCAGCCGCGGTAATCGCCAGCGAGATTGTCTCGAGGTCGCGCAGCTCGCCCACCAGGATGATATCGGGATCCTCGCGCAGCGCGGCACGCAGCGCCGTGGCAAAGGATTTCGTGTGACTCGCCACCTCGCGCTGGCTAATCAAACAAAGCTGGTTCTCGTGCACAAACTCGATCGGATCTTCAATAGTGATGATGTGCGCCTGCTGGGCTACGTTAATCTCACGAATCAAGGAGGACAGCGTCGTGCTCTTGCCGGATCCGGTTGGACCGGTCACGAGGATCAACCCTTCCGACACATTGATCAGATCGGAGAGTTGCTGCGGCAGGTGGAGATCAGCCAGCGTCTTGATTTGTTCCGGGATCAAACGGAAGCAGGCCGCGATACCGTGTCGCTGCATAAACACGTTCACGCGAAAGCGCCCCACGCCGTGCAGCGGATAGCTGAAATCCAGGTCCATCTTCTCGTCAAACTTTTCTTTCTGGTCTTCGTTGAGGACCTCGAAGATCAGACTCTGGCAGGTTTCACCGGACACACTCTTGTAGTTCTGCTTGACCATCTCGCCGTCAATTCGCATGTAAGGTGCGGATCCGCTGGTGAGGTGCAAGTCAGAGGCGCCTTGCTGCCGCATTTGTCTGAGAAGATCGTCTACTCTAGCCATTTTTCTTTTCCCAAAGTTATAGATGAGGAGAATGCAGGTCGTTGAGGTTGTCGGGGCGAGTGCGACAGTCGTGGGAGTGACCGTCAGCTCCGATGCTTAGTTCTCGTGTATTCCCATGACGCGCGGGCCGGACGTGTTGAGGGCCCGGGAGACTGCCGCAGAATCGTATTGCATCGTCGAATTACCGCCGCCGTTGGTATCGAAGAATGGCGGCAGAAAGCCACCGGTACTGTTGAACCGGGCGACTGTGACCGCTCCCATGATATCGCCGTTGCCGCCGCCGTCTCGTTCAACGTGTCCATTGCCAAGCACCAAAATGAGACCGTCGAAACTCGGGTTTCCGTGCATGAGTAAGTTGCCGGTTACGATGATCAGTCCTCCGCCGCCGTCCAGCGTGCAATCACCATCGACAAATGTGAATGCCGGATCGGCCGAAGTGCCGGAGCTCCCGCTAAAGGACGTAAAATAGCGTCCCTGACTGATAGCGTTGGCTTTTTGCTCGGCCAGAAAAGCACGAGCTTCATCAGCGGAGCGGAGCCATGGAGGCAACTCGGAGTTCGTAAAGTTTTGGGCCTTTGGCAAATCAACTGTTTCCTTGCCATCAGAGGCCAGTTCTATCGCAAGGTCGCCGTTGCAAGTTGAACCGAACGCCGGCAAAACTCCGGTGCCGCTGACATCATGGCCCGAATAATCCTTGGCGTTACTCTGGCCAATCGTAAATGTCATTGCACTACAATTGTCCGCACCGACCATCAGCAACATTGCCGGCGGAGCGTAGTCAAAATTGCTGCGATTAACGACCAGTTCAAGTCTCTTCTGCGCGCCTTTAGGTCCATAGCCCAGCACGCGCATTAGCAAACGCTTCGGCTCGCCGTTAGCCACGGGAATGTTGTCGGGGTCACTCACGGTGACGCTGTAAGCGAGACCGTTGAGCGGGCTGTAGTTTGAGGTCAATGTCACGCGGTCCGCACTGTTTTGGCCGGAAGGCGTGTAGTTGTAGTTGAGCCAACCGGACAAGCGGAAATAAGTGCTGGTGTCTCCTGGCAGATTGGACTTGGCCGCCGTCACCGCGTTCCGGAAAGTGATTTTCGAACCCGCGGGCATAGCCGGATTTGGCGCCACGTTGCCGCGAAGCACATTCAAAGTGTCTTGCACGCCAGCCTCGGCGCTGTAATACGCCTGTTGCTCGGCGGCCGCATCGATCGCGGTTCGCGCCGACAAACCGGTGACTAGAATCAGCGTGCCACCAGTTGCCAGCAACAGGGCTGAAATCATGAGAACGGTCACCAACGCCGCACCGCGTTGCCGCTTAAGCTTATGGTCGTGCTCTTTTTCGAAATTGGTGTTCATTAGTATTCTCCGTCTCAGAAGTCTTTGAGATTTGCGTTACGCAGTGCGACGTCGCTGGTAAGCAAGACGCGACCCGCCGGCTGATATCCAGGACTGCCCGGAACGCCCACCGCGTCCTGTAGAACACAGACCGCGATCACGACGTACTTCGCCGCGCTCGGGCTGACTTCAGCGGCCGATGGCTCTGAAATATCGCAGCAGCGCGCCTCTTGAACGGCCCCGCAGGTGGGTGTGCTGTAAGTAATTTTTTGCGCATAGTAATGGACGCGCATCTTGTCGAGTTTGTTTGCCAGCACGGTCGACGAGCCACCACCGGTCGCATAAGCATCGTAGCGCGCCAGCAGCGTGGTGTTGTTCGCCGGTGCGGGATAGATGTAGTACTTGATGTCCTCGCCTGCATCCGTTCCCTGCACGCCAATTCCATTTCGCGCAGTCATGTCCGTGACCGTCGTGTCAAACTTGTTCAGGTTGGCACGCACGCGAATGGTGCTGTTTCCGTTTCCGTCAGTCACTGAGTCGGCGTCAACCAGACCGTTATCCGTCAGATTAAAGCCGGCTTGTGAAACTTCGCGCGACATGATGTTCAGTGCGCGTTCGGCATCAGCCAGCGCGTCTACGTTGTCATGTGAACGCGTGCGCACCCGGAACGTCTGCGCCAGCAGCGACGTGGCAATACCCATAACCACCAACGTGATGGTCATGGCGATCAGTAGCTCGATAAGTGAAAAGCCGGCCTGGCGCTTTGCGGATTCCTTAGTCATTACACGTACCTTTCTTTTCAGAATTGCCGGTTCGGGCCCAGGATGAGCGAGCTGCGCTCGGCCACTAACGTTACTGATCCAAAGACGGACGAGACGTTTCGAGACCATTGCGTCCCGTCGCTCCAGGGTGTGACCTTCACGGTGATTGTCTTGGTGCGGGCGGTGCCGTTAATCGTGTTTGAGTTGGCAATGGTAGTTAAGACGACATAGCGGCGGCCGGCACGCGTGACGGTTGCCGACGTTCCGTCGGTCGCGGTCGCTGAGAGCGAGCTATCGGTGAACGGGGCGCTGCGCAATTGTTCCATTTGCTGTTGGGCCACGGCCATCGCCAGTTCGCGATCGCTCGCGCTGACGGTGTTCTTGGCCGCGAAAAAGAAAATCGAGGCTATGCCGAGACCGACGACCGCCAGCAGCACCATTGAGATTGCCGTCTCGAGCAGGGTGAAGCCGGCTTCGTCGCTGGTCTTCGGTTGCTTTTGCATTTCGATTACGGGTTTCAAGCTAATCCTCCTACTGAATGGTCACGGTCACGGTCTTCGCAGTGCAGCCGGATGAAGTGAACGTCACGCTGCCATTCTGCTTCTTCACAGTCACGGTAAACGAGGCTGAGCCAGTGCCGCTCACGCTCGCCGATGTCGGCGATACCTGAATCTGGCCGCTGTTGCTCGAGCTCGCGCCGATGGTTCCGCTGCCCGTAGCATTAACGCGGCTCACGGAGACCGTTCCCGAACCGTTCTCAACGATGGTGAGTGAATCGGGACTGGACACCAGGTAACATGGCGCCGGCGTCGGCGTGGGTGTCGGATTGGGCGTCGGTGTCGGCGTCGGTGTCGCACCTGGCGTCGGCGTTGGCGTCGGCGTTGGCGTCGGCGTTGGGGTCGGCGTCGGCGTTGGCGTCGGAGTTGGTGACTGGTTCGGTGACGGGCTCGGAGAAGGCGACGGCGATGCGGATGGAACAGAATTCGGCGTCGATGACGGATCCGGTAACGTCCCGCCGCCATTACCGGTCAAGGTAACAGGCGGAAGCGAGCCGTCATGGAAAAACTGCGCGTCGAACGTCACGTCGCCTGAACCGGTAATGCCAACGCTCAGGCTGTTACGCCCATTGTAAAAGCCAAACGACTGTTCACCGGGAATGCGGCCACGCCAATCGAACGTGATGGACTTGACGCCAGTGGTGAAGACCACGTCTTCCTGTAGCGTAAAGGTTTGAGTGGTCGGGGTACCGTCATTATCGAAATCCATGGTGACGGTGTAGTTCTTGGTGTTGGTGGCCGAGACCGTCGCGGTAGAGTGCCGGCGCACCGCATCGGCGCGCGCCCGCTCGACATGCGCGGCGAACTCTCGCGCCGAATTCGAAAGGCGGAAGTTCGATCGAGCACGCGTAATGCCTACGACCGCAAATCCCGTAACTAATCCCACTACCGCCAGTGTGATAATCAACTGAACGGTGCTGAAACCTTTTATGTTTTTAGAGGGCGTTGTTCTCATAACTCTATGGCTCTTCGCCTTTCGTCTGGCTTCAGCCGATCCAAGAGAGATCGGCGGTGACTGCTTGGCAACGACTGTGCCAGCAGCTATTCAAGCGAATTTGCTGGGAAACTTGTGTGAGCCAGTTCTCGCCGATAGGCGAACCGTTACTTTGAGTAACGATTAGTGGAAGCGGGCTTCCTACATCTTTCTCAGAGATATCAATGACCTATCTCAAAAGAAGAGGGGCTTCATCAAGTTTCATTGGCAGCTTCAGCGGTTCTTGACGTTGTCTTTTCTGCGTGTTAGTTTCCGGTCTTACTTCGGATTTCAAACAAGTTCCCCACAAATCGAGAGGTTGAGGCTCGGTGTCTGCACCTGCAATTGATCTGAAACGCACGCCCCTTAACGCCGCGCATCGCCGCCTGGGCGGACGCATGGTCGAGTTCGGCGGCTGGGATATGCCTGTGCAATACACAGCAGGCACGATGACTGAGCACCTGCGCACGCGCACGCACGCAGGATTGTTCGATGTCTCGCACATGGGCGAGATCGATGTGCGCGGCCCGGATGCAATCGCCTTTGTCAATCGATTGACTTCAAACGACGCGGCGAAGCTTGTCGATGGGCAGGCGCAGTATTCAGCGCTGACTACTCCCCAGGGAACCGTTATCGACGATCTGCTGGTCTACCGCTTCTCCCCCGATCATTTGTTTTTGGTGGTGAACGCCGGGACTACAGATAAAGACTGGGACTGGATCAGTTCCCATCGAGCGCAGGAAAACGTCGACCTGCAAAACCGCAGCGCCGCCTATTGCCAGATCGCCGTGCAGGGTCCCGACGCAATTTCGATTCTGAAAAAGCTGACCGACGTACCGCTGGACGAGATCAAGTACTACCACTTCCGCGAAGGAGCAGTCGACGGCGTGCCTGCGATCGTTTCGCGGACCGGCTACACGGGTGAAGACGGCTTTGAAGTCTACGCCGCGGCGGACAAAGCTGAGGGTCTTTGGGACAAGCTGCTGGATGCCGGCAACTATGGATCCGATGATGGGATCCTGCCTTGCGGGCTGGCGGCGCGTAACACGCTGCGCCTGGAAGCCGGCATGTGTTTGTACGGACACGAGATTGACGAGACGACGACTTTGCTGGAAGCGAATCTTGGTTGGATTTGCAAACTAGGCAAGGGCGAATTCACCGGACGCGAGGTGCTGGCAAAGCAAAAGGAAGAGGGCATCAAACGCAAATTGATCGGTTTTGAAATTACCGATCGCGGTATTGCCCGCGATGGCCAGGACATTCTGATGGATGGCGCGCGCGTAGGCACCGTGACTTCAGGCAGCCCGGCGCCTTTTCTGAAAAAGAACATCGGCATGGGCTATGTACCGGTTGAGTTTGCCAACGAGGATACCGCGATCGAAATTGACGTGCGCGGACGTGCGGTAGCCGCGAAGATCGTAAAAGTCCCTTTTTACAAGCGAGCAAAATAGTGGCATGGGCGTCCCGCTCATGAATCACGCGCAAGATGCGCGTGCCACTCGGAATACTCTCCGTTTTTGATTTTCGATTTTTGATTGGTTATAAACAGAAATCGCAAATCAGCAATCGGAAACTCATAATCGTTCAGGAGCATCAATGGCCAAAGTCCCGGAAAACTTGCACTACAGCAAGGACCACGAATGGGTGCGCGTCGATGGCGACGTCGCGGTAATTGGAATCACCGATCACGCGCAGGAACAACTGGGCGACGTGGTGTATGTCGAATTGCCGAAACCCGGAGAAGAATTTGCCGCTAACGAATCCTTCGGCTCAGTCGAGTCAGTAAAAGCCGTGTCAGAAGTCTTCACTCCTGTTTCCGGCACCATTGCTGACGTCAACGGATCGCTTAATGACGAGCCCGAAAAGGTCAATCAGGATCCATACAACGACGGCTGGATGATCAAAATGAAGATGTCGAACGCGGGCGAAGTCGACAGTCTTTTGACCGCCGCGGAATACGAAGACTTTACGAAAGCAGAGAGTGACTAGCATTGCGTTACATTCCCAACTCGCCCGAAGAACGCGCGGAAATGCTGCGTCAAATCGGCGTCAGCTCAATTGAAAACCTTTTCGATTCAATCCCGCAGGACCTGCGACTGCGCCAGTCGCTGAACGTGCCGGTAGCGCTGTCTGAGATCGAACTGCTGAAAAAGTTCGATGAGGCGGCAACGCGCAATCCCGCGGCCGGCCGCGTCAGCTTTCTCGGCGGCGGCGCTTATTCGCACTACAGCCCCACCGTCGTCGATCATCTGATCTCGCGCTCGGAATTCTTCACCGCTTACACGCCGTATCAACCGGAGATTTCCCAGGGCACGCTGCAAGCCATCTTTGAATTTCAGACGCTCGTGTGCCAATTGACCGGCATGGACATCGCCAATGCGTCGATGTATGACGGCTCGACGGCGATGGCTGAAGCGGTATTGATGGCTGAACGCGTCACCCGGCGCTCAAAGGTGCTCGCCTCGTCCGCTATTCATCCGGAGTATTTGAGTGTCGCTCATACTTATGTGCAACACGCTGGGATTGAATTGCAGCACGCGCCTTATGATGGGTCGACCGGACAAACTTCAACCAGCGCATTTGATTCGATCGATGATCAGACGGCCGCGATTGTGGTGCAGTCTCCAAACTTTTTTGGCTGCATCGAGGACCTGCACGCGTTGAGCGAGAAAGCCCATGCCCACGGCGCGTTATTAATTGTCGCGGTGACTGAAGCAGCCTCGTTTGGCCTGTTGCGTTCGCCGGGCGCTTGTGGCGCAGACATTGTGGTTGCCGAAGGCCAGTCGTTCGGCGTGCCCCTTTCGTTCGGCGGGCCCTATGTCGGCCTGTTTGCCACGCGCGACAAGTACGCGCGACAGATTCCAGGACGCCTGGTGGGTGAAGCTTACGATCAAAAAGGCCGGCGCGGTTTTGTTTTGACTCTGGCCACTCGTGAGCAGCACATTCGTCGCGAGAAGGCCACCTCGAACATCTGTACCAACGAAGGATTGATTGCGCTCGCAGCGACCATCTATCTGGAAACGATGGGACGCCGCGGCGTCCAGCAGGTGGCGCACCAGTGCACCCAGAAAGCCCATTACGCAGCGCGTCAAATCGCAAAGCTCAAGGGCTTCTCGTTGCCCTACTCTGCGCCGTTCTTCAACGAGTTCGTAGTCCGGGGACCGTCGGATGCCGCAGTCTTACTGGAAAAGCTGGCGAGCGAGAAAGGTATTGACGGCGGCATCGCGCTGTCGCGCTTTGATCAGGAGCGGCCCAACGATTTCCTCGTGTGCGTGACCGAGCTGAATACGCGCGAACAAATTGATTTGCTCATTGAGTCATTGGTCAGTGATTCAATGATCCAATAGGAACTAATGATTACCAAAGTTACTAATCACATAAGTGCTAACGAACAATTAATCTTCGAGCGTTCGCAGCCGGGACGCGCGGGGTTCAGCCTGCCGCCCCTCGATGTTGAAGAAGCAGCTCTCGATGAGATCATTCCGCGCGATTTCCAGCGCGATGACGATCTCGCCGGCATGCCGGAAGTTACTGAAGTCGACGTGATCCGCCACTTCACGCGCATCTCTACCTGGAATTACTCAATCGATCAGGGCATGTACCCGCTGGGCTCGTGCACGATGAAATACAACTCGCGCCTTAACGAAAAGGTGGCGCGCATCGCCGGCTTCGCAAATTTGCACCCGCTGGCGGCGGAGGCGGAATCGCAGGGCGCGCTGGAAATCATCTTTGAGCTTCAGCAATACCTGGCCGAAATCACCGGCCTGGCCGGCGTTTCTCTGCAACCGGCCGCGGGCGCCCACGGCGAGATGACCGGCATCATGATCATCCGCGCCTTCATCGATGCGCGCGACGGCAGGGAAGCTTCTGCCCAACGCCGCACCATGTTGATTCCTGATTCGGCTCATGGCACCAACCCCGCGTCCGCACACCTTTCGGGCTTCACGGTGAAAACGATTAGATCAACTGCGGAGGGACTTACTGATCTCGATCACCTGCGCGAGCTGTGTGCGCATGGCGATGTGGCGGGCTTGATGTTGACCAATCCGAACACATTGGGCCTGTTCGAAAAGAATATTCAGGAGATTTGCGGCATCGTTCACGAAGCCGGCGGACTGGTCTACATGGACGGCGCCAATATGAACGCACTCGTCGGTGTCGCCCGCCCCGGAGACATGGGCGTCGATGTAATTCATCTTAATCTGCACAAGACTTTCTCCACTCCTCATGGAGGTGGCGGACCTGGCTGCGGTCCCTGTTGCTGTACCAAAGAACTCGAGCCTTTTCTTCCGGTTCCGCGCGTGGTCAAGTCATCTGACAAGTTCAAACTGGACTTCAACTATCCAAAGTCGATCGGCCGGGTAAAAGCATTCTTCGGCAACTACGGCATGATGCTGCGGGCGCTGGCGTACATTCTCACCCATGGACGCGACGGTCTGCGTGAAGCGACTGAGGCGGCCGTGCTCAACGCGCGTTACATTGCTGAAGGATTGATCGCGGATTACGAGAAGCCTTTCGGTGGCGCGCCGATGCATGAAGTCGTCTTCACCGACAAACGCCAGGCACGGAAGGGCGTCCATACTCTCGACATTGCCAAGCGCCTGATCGATTACGGCTTTCATCCGATGACGATTTACTTTCCGCTCATCGTCTCAGGCGCAATGTTGATTGAGCCCACCGAATCAGTCGGCCGGCAGGAGCTCGATCAATTTATCGACGCGATGATCGCGATCGCGAAAGAAGCGGTCGAAGATCCTGATTTGGTTTTGAATGCGCCGCACTCGACTCGCATTGGCCGGCTGGATGAAGCCGCCGCCGCGCGGAAACCAATCCTGCGCTGGAAACCAAAACAGACGGACACAGAGCCGCTTGCCGTCGCAGGCGGATAAGCACTAACGATTTCACCTGCCCCATTGCCGGAGGAATGTATGGCACAAGAAGACGCCAGACGGGCCCTGCGTTCTCGCGGTGGTCTCAAAATCACTCTTAACGATGATAGCGGCGAGGAGAGTTTCAGTATTGAGACTCCGGGCGGGCAGAAGTTTGTGGTAATGAATGGACCGGGCCGGGTTGAGATCAATGACGGCAACGGGAATTCAGTTAAGCTCGATGCCGGCGGCATCACCATCGACGCGGCCGCCAGGATAAAAATTAATGCGAGTCACGTGGAAATCAACGCTTCGATGCTTACAGTCAATGCAGGCATGACGAACTTCTCGGGTGTGGTAAGGTGCGACACGCTGATCAGCAACAGCGTAATCAGTGCGAGTTACACACCGGGCGCCGGCAATATCTGGTAGGCGCGCCCCGATCCATGAGTTCAATACAGAGATTCTTTACCGCGATCTTACCGGCGAGTTGGGCGCAGAGCATGGAGGCCGAGTCGCGGAGTTGGATGATTCGGTGCGCGTGCGGCTTTGAAAAATCAGTGTGGGATTATGGTGGCATCCGCTGGAAAGCGAGCGGAACACGCCGGCGCTACCTGACCTGTTCAGCATGCGGCCAGGCAAGCTGGCATACAGTCTACCGAAAGGCTTAACAATCAAATGGCAGCCCAACAACCCTGGACGGGAATTGAAATCACCACCAGCTTTTATCCACTGTCATTCTTTCTCTACCTGTGCACTCCGACAATCATCATCGACGGCCAGGTCACCCAGAGACCATGGGGAGCCCATCGATTCCCGCTCTCCGGAGGCATGCACAACATCAGAATCTTTTTTCGTTATCTCTTCATGGAGACTTGTGGTGACGCCTCGATCAACGTCGTCGTCCAACCCAACTGCATCCATCGCGTCGTGTATGAAATGCCTCCGTGGATGTTTTCGGCGGGTTCAATCAGAGAAATACCACCTTACCGATTTCAATGACCGAGTGGCAAGACTCAAGCGATGAGAATCAAGGAACTCGCAATCAACCTGCCAACACTGGCAATCGCACTTGTGCTGGGCTGCTCAACGTTGCTGGCCCAGTCGCCATCACCCGCTTATGACGTCCTCATCAAAGGGGGCACGATCTATGACGGCACGGGAGGCAGGCCCATCAAGGCGGATATCGCCATCAAAGGCGATCGCATCGTGGCCATCGGTAAACTTAAGAACGCCAATGCGGCTACGATCATTGACGCTCATGGACTAGCGGTGGCGCCCGGCTTCATCAACATGCTGTCCTGGTCGACCGGCACTTTGATCGCCGATGGCCGTTCCCAAAGTGAGATTCGCCAGGGCGTCACCCTCGAGATCTTCGGTGAAGGCTCTTCACCCGGACCGTTGAGCCCGGCGATGAAAAAGCGACAGCAAGGCGACGGCGCGGAAACTCCCTGGACGACCCTTGCTGAGTATCTGATTTATTTAGAGAAGCACGGCATAGCACCCAACGTGGCATCGTTCATCGGGGCGGGCACGCTACGCGAGTACGTGGTTGGGCTCGAAGACAAGAAGGCCACGCCGGAACAACTACAACAGATGCGCGAGCTCGTGCGAAACGAGATGGAGGCTGGCGCGCTCGGCATTGGCTCGTCTTTGATTTACGCACCGGATACTTATGCTTCGACCGAAGAGCTAATCGAGCTGTGCAAGGAAGCGGCGAAGTACAAAGGTAAATACATTTCGCACATTCGCAACGAAGGTGACGAAATGATCGCGGCGGTTGAAGAGCTAATGCGCATCAGCCGCGAAGCCGGCCTCCCTGCCGAGATTTATCACATTAAGGCTTCGAGCGAGCGAAACTGGCCAAAGATGGATCAAGTGATCGCGATGGTGAATCAGGCGCGCGCGCAGGGCATGAAGATCACGGCCGACATGTACACCTACACGGCCAGCTCGAACTCGCTGCAGGCACGCATCCCCACCTGGGCCCATAGTGGCGGAGACGAGGCGATGCTTAAGCGACTCGAAGATCCTGAAACACGCAAGCGGATCAGTGACGAGCTGCACAAGGCCGGACCAATGAATCGCACTTTACTGGTGAGCATGCGGCGGCCTGAGATGAGGCCCTTGATCGGAAAGACGCTTAGCGAAGTGGCGGCGATGCGCGGCAAAGATGAAGTCGAGACCATGCTCGATCTGATTTTAGAGGCGCGCTCAAGAATTCAAGTCGTTACTTTTTCGATGAGCGAAGAAAACGTCAAGAAGATCATGCGCCAGCCCTGGGTTTCATTCGGCTCGGACGCTTCATCGATGCCCGCTGAAGGCGTTTTCCTGCAACAGTCAACACACCCGCGCGCCTACGGTAATTTTTCACGCGTGCTGGGAAAATATGTGCGCGACGAGAAAGTACTTTCGCTTCGCGAAGCGATCCGGCGATTGAGTGGCTTGCCCGCCACGAACCTTGGTCTCGATCGTCGTGGCTTTCTCAGGAAGGACTTTTTTGCGGACGTCGTAATTTTTGACCCCCGGACGATCGCCGACAAAGCCACTTACGAAAATCCACATCAATATGCAGTTGGTATGAAACACGTGCTGGTGAACGGGGTTCAGGTCCTGAAAGACGGTGAGCCGACCGGCGCAAGACCTGGCCGAGCGGTGTGGGGACCGGGAAAGATTAAGTAGCATGGAACTAAACCAGACACTGAACTGTCCTGTTTGTCAGACCACGAAACTGGTCTCGACCGAATTGGAACCAAACCTGTCGTCGTACAACTGTTCGACGTGTGATGGTCACTGGATTCGTGGTCCGGAATATTGGGAGTGGATCGAGGAGCACGGCACCAAGCTCGCCGAACGAGTTCATGAAGAAGAGACTTTGACGCTGGCTGAGCCGGGCAAGCCGGTTGACTGTCCCGAGTGTCGCTTCCGCATGGTCAAGTACCTGGTCGGCCGCGGTCTCAGCTTCACGGTCGATCATTGTCACGGCTGTAAGGGAATCTGGCTGGATGACAACGAATGGGAAGCGCTGAAGAAACGAAATCTGCACGACGATCTGCACACCATCTTCACCCAGTTCTGGCAAACGGGCGCACAACGAGAGCTGAGAAAGAAGCGCATGGAGCAGATCTATCTCGATCGCTTCGGTGAAGAGGATTTTGCAGAGATCAAACGTATTCGTCTGTGGCTTGAAACCAAGGCGAATCGCGAAGAATTGCTCGCCTACCTGACCGACAAAGATCCTTATGGAGTCTGAGGTCAGAACAGGGAGCGGACCGAAGGAGACGTGATGAGAAAACCTGTCGTAATTGCCATCATCCTCGCCGCGATCACCTCAATGGCCTGCGCGAAGAGCGGTCAAACCGTGAGCGGCTCAGTGATTCGCGGCGAACGCGCGCGGCACGTGGTGAAAGCCAAGGCCGGACAAACACTCGCCGTAAGCGTCACCTCCGACGAAAGCAATGCCGTCTTTCAAATTTATCAGCCTGGTGAAAAGGACACCTTGCCGGGCGCGGGTGAGACCGATGATGCGACGAAGTTTTCGGGCAAAGTGCCGGCGGATGGTGACTATGTGATCTCTGTGGGACCGACGCGCGGAAGTGCGACTTACAAACTGACTTATTCAGTGAAGTGATGCCGGTAACGCAGACTGGCAGCCTGCGCAGTTTCAGGCCTCCCAATCGCCATTTGCGCCGGTGCTTTCTTCCCCTGAATCCGGCGCACACGGAACTGTCATCAGCGCCAACCGCTCAACGACACGTCCATGCAAAAGATGTTCTTCGATAATTTCCGGAACATCCGTCGCGCGCACTTGCGCGTACCAAACCCCGTCCGGATAAACCATCACAGCCGCACCGATGGCGCAAAAGCCGACTGAGCCGCATTCGGTGACGACGATACTGCCTTTGGGATTCTTTCCTTTAACTTCCTTGCCAAACAGAATACCGCGCGTTTTCAATTCGCTCTCGAAAGCATCTTTGACCTGCGCGCTATCGACCGCCGAACACGACGTGCCGGTGCAAACAAACACGTGATGGCGGATGGGCGCGACCGCGACCGGCGCCAGCGCTCGCAAACGTTCCTGGTCTTCGATAATCGGCTTGGCCATTGATCAGGGCACAGTTTTGCGCAATCTCGCGATTAGCGCAATGAGCCCGACATCAGTCCGCGAAGCAGAGGTAGGGTAAAGCCGGGGTTGAGCGAGCGAACCCCGGAAACATAAGCCTAATTGGTGAGTCCGCGAAGGGGACGGTGGCTCGCAGTCAAAATATCGCTTGTCAAAATCGCATGTCATTCGCAATTGTGAACTTGCTGAATCCAGCAAGTTTCCCATCATGAACCCGCCGTCCGCTTCGCGGACTCGGTGACATTTGATTCCGGATCGATTATTGGAAGACTTGTTCTAAGGCCTGATGCGCACGGTCACCTTATTGCTTGCCGTCCCGTGGACTTTGATACTGATCCACACTTCACCGCTCCTCGAGATTTCATCCGGCAGTCTCACGATCACCTGACTTAACCAATCGAATTGCGAGACCGGGCCGACATACTCGACCAGGAGCGGATAGGTGTGGTGTTCGGCGTCTTCGGCTTCGGCCGTGATTGCGAAGGCTCCCTCACTCGCGGGGATGTTGGTGGCGAAGAGCACTACTCGCGTGTGTGCATCGGGCGCGAAATAGTTGTTCGGGGTGGTCACCGACAACGGATCACGAATCCACGTCACCGAATCAACGGCGATTGCCTCGTCGGAATTGTCCACCGTCAGCAGAACCGGTGGCACGGGACTCGGAGTAGGTGTCGGCGTTGGCGTCGGAGTTGGCGTCGGAGTTGGAGTTGGAGTTGGAGTTGGAGTTGGAGTTGGAGTTGGAGTTGGAGTAGGCGGCGGTGTGTCCTGATAGCTCCAGGGCGGTAGCGGCCGAGCCTCTGGCATCACCGCAAAACGATACGAGCCCCACTGCATCACACCCAGCACGAACTGCACATCGATTGATTGGCCGGGAGCAAGACCATCGCTGGGCAAAGCGACCTTAACTGTTGAATTGAATCCGCCACCATTTGGTTTGGTGGGCGGATCATCCAAAACAGTTCCGTTCACGGAAGACACTCCCGTACTCGTGACCGGCGAAATGCTCGCTTGCGATGAAGTGAGCAATCGCAGATCCGCTTGTGACCCGCCGGCAGCATAACCAGGACTGTTCAGCGTGGTGATATCGTTAACCCGAAAGCGCAGGTGAGTTAGCGTCTGATTTGAATTGTTGGTAAAGCGTCTTCTTAGACTCAGCGTGCCCAGCGCTGCGTTTGGACCAACGCACGTGGCGCAACGCTCTGCATTAGGCGTCGCTGACTCTGCCGCCCCGGGTTCGATGAGCGATTCAACGACATCGGGACGCGCAATCGGACTCGCCACATGAAGGGATGACCATTCGATGCCGTGATTCTCCGGACCCGGAGCGCCCAGCACGGACTTCACCCCTCCGAGAGTCTCACCTGTCACCGACACAAACACGAAATCAGCTACGTTGTCACCACTGTCCTGGGGAATATCACGGACGAGCTTGCGCACAAAGCTGTATTGCCCATCAATACTTCCAATTGGGTTGAGCCCCGTACCCTCGCGAAAAAGTGCGTTGGCCACTGAGCTAAAACCAACTGCGTCGATACGATTACCGACAGTGAAATTCTGCGGATTGCTGGTCCTGAAAAGCGCGATCCCGCCGTCGTCGGGCATGTCAAAACCATCGAGCACGTCCAGCGACGCATAACCTGAAAGCGAATACCCGTATTGCTGTGCCGTCGAATAGCCGATCAGATAATGACCGCGCGGCCTAATGGCGGTGCCGTTCGGCAGCACGGCGATTACTCCACCGTTTGACGACGCCAGAGCCCATCCGTCTGAGCCATCAGGCGTGTTGAATATCACAGTGTGATCGGTGTTGTTATAGAGTTCGACAAATTCGTCGTAAGGCGGGTTGGCCGGCCCCCGAGATCGGAACTCACTAATTAAGACTGTACCCAGTTCGGCAGGCGGTGGCAGCCCTACCGCAACTCTTTGTTTGACGATAAAAGGTTGTTCGGCCGCGACGATCTGGCCTTCCTGCGTCATGTCACTGCCCGGCACCGCATTGCAGCCGTTGGACGCTACCGAGTAAGCGACGACGCCGTTGCCTGAGCCGGTGTTTCCGCCGGTGATGGTAATCCAGCTGACGCGGCTGCTCGCTCTCCAGCTGCATCCGGACGGCGCCACGATGCTGATGCTTCCGCTTCCGCCCTCGCAATCTATGGTTGACGTTTTCGGATCGATCGCAAACGTGCAAGCTGATTCAGTTGTGTCCGGTATCCGCGCGACCGTGGTTGCTTTGCCCGATGCATAGGCAAAATATCTTCCGTCAGGCGATATCGCCACACCGACAACATTCGTCCCCGTCATCTGGTCATAGGTTTTGAGCAACGCGCCATCGGACAATCGCCAGATGCGGATCGCTCCGGTCTCGTTAATGTAGCCATGATCAGCGTCTTGATTCGGATCGTAACCGGCGGAGATCAATGTGGCGCCGTCCGGGGTGAAGGCCAGCGAGCCCACGCCTCCGGTGCGAGTGAGCTTTCTGAGTAGCTGTCCGTCTGAGACACGGTAGATTTCGATCGTATCGTCTCCGTCGTATTCACCTCCGGCTAAACCGCCGCTCGCGATCGCGGCGCCATCAGGAGAAAAGGCCAGTGCCCGTGTTACTGCGGGGATCGACAGGAGCAGTCCACCGTCTGAAACACGCCAGATAGCCAGCCCGGCTGAAGTGCTCAGGCCGATCGAGGCGATAGTCGTGCCGTCAGGGGAAAAACTTAGATCGGTACCTCCTCCGCCCGACAATGTCCGGATCAAGGTCCCATCGGAAACACGCCACAATTTGACGCTGCCCGCGCCGTACGCCGTGGACACTGCGGAAGCGACGGTCTGGCCATCCGGTGAAAATGCCACTGAAGTATGAGACGTCGACGCATTGCCGCCGCCGCCGGAATTTATTGTGCGAATCAGAACACCCGTGCTGACGCTCCACAGCTTGAGCGTGCAGCCGTTGATGGTGGCCACGAGCTGGCTGTCAGGCGAGTAAGCAACGTCATTCACCGTGCCGCAGCCGATTTGGCCCTGCACCAGTCTCCCCGCTTGCGCACCGTTTGCTGCGGACCACAATTGCGACGCGCGATCGTTCTCTCCGCTCACGACAGTCTGGCCGTTCGGCGCGTAAGCAATCGCAGTCGGCCCGCCCGTCGCATAGTCGCTTGACCAAACGATGTCGGGACTACCTTGCGCAAAGGCGCTCGCACAACCAACCGCGAAGGCCATGGCGAAAATCACAATTTGCGCAATTCGCAAAGGAAAACATCGTTCTGAATTTGAGTTAGTCTGAGGAAGCTCAGGATGGATGGACACGGGCATTGCTCTTCCCCCTATAGATTTGGAAGTCTGGGGACCGGGGACTTTGCAGAAAAGCTATCGGGTTTGCGATGACAATCAGTCGGGGCCGGCCGCAATTATAGTGCGGATGCCCTGATGATCAGTTACGCAAACGACTTATTCCTGTGCCATTTTGGTCACGGTTAAGCGGTGGGCGCCTGCGGCAGTCGACCAAAAAGTCAGCGCAGTAATCTTCAATGCTCTCGCAGCTTGGTTTTCAAAAGCATAACTTCGGCAAAACGACCTAAAGTCTTTGCTGGCCGTGGGATTCATTGTAAGATTGCAGGGCACGGGCGACCGCCGACCGAAGCCGCAGCCGTATGAGCGGAAACGGATCGCGGGCGCCTGATTTAGTAATGCAAACCTTTCGAAAAATAACTGAGCGGAAATCCGACGGTCTGGTAATCCATATTTCGTCGCTCAATGATCGTTCGACGGAAGTCGTGATGCGCGAACGGATCACCATCGGCGCATCTGAAGAATGCGACGTGAAGATCCGTCTGCCGGAGTCAGCCACCGCGACCGCCAACGGCTCGGTGATCGAGCTGGTCAGACTAAACGGCGTCTACCGCATTGCCAGTTACGATTCGAACCTTCAAGTCACGCTCAACAATCGGCCGATCAAATCCAACAAGAGCATCGACGACGGAGACGAAATTTGGATTGGCCCGTCGGGACCATCGATACATTTTTTCCCGATTCAGGCGACCGCGGCGCTGGTGCCCGGACGTCGTGGTGGCGCACACGTGGCTCCGTTCATCGAACAGGCGGCGATGGAAGCGTCCGCCACTTCGCGACGCGATGATGCCAAGATCTTTCTGCGCGAGTTCACCCGCGAGCTGGTGCGCGAGATCAAACTGAGCACAAAAATTGTTATCTTCGCCATTCTGATCGCTGCGGTGCTCGGTTCGCTTTATATCGGCTTTGGCGTAATCAATGAAATGCGCCGCACGCGCCGCATCAACGACGAACTACGTGGACAGATTCAGGCTGCCAAGACCGAAGTAGAACGCACCAACAAACAGCTCGACCAGCTTAATCGCTCCAACAAAGACGTGATTCGCAGTCTCTCGCTCGCGGTCCAGCTGCGCCAGGACTATGGCAGCGGCGTTTGCCTGATTTACGGATCGTTCATGTTTGTCGAAGTCGGCACCGGGCGCCCGCTGCGCTATCCCGAATCGCAAGCCGGCGACTCAGGCAACAACATTCAAAACGGAAATGAATCGCCGGTCTTAACTCCCGAGGGAAATGGATCAATCGCCGAGTTCGATTTTGTCGGCACCGGCTTCCATACCGGCAACGGTTATGTGCTAACCAATAAGCACGTGGTGCAACCGTGGACCGCCGACGAGCGCGCGCAAAGTTTGAACAGCACCGTGCGCGGTCAACCGCGTTTGCGAAAGCTCACCGCGTTCTTTCCCGATCAGACGCAATCGATTGTTTTGAAATTCAAGCAAGCCGCGCAACGTGATGATGTGGCCGTCTGTACGATCGATCCGAAGGATCTGCCTGAGAAGCTTCCCGTGATTCCGTTGGAGCACGACGCCAGTGAAGTCGTCGGCAACATGGTCGTCACCATGGGCTACCCCAACGGGCCCGATCGATTGTTGGCCCTGCTGGATGAGAACGAAGCGCGCGGCGTGTTGGCGCGTTATGGTTCAGTCGAAGCATCGCTGGGTTATCTCGCGCAGACGAAACATATTCAGCCCCTCACGACGCAGGGGAACATTACCGACCTGGACGTGCGCCGCATTGTGTATGACGCGCGCACGGGCGAAGGCGGATCCGGCGCGCCTTTGTTTGGACCATCGGGACGCGTGATCGGGGTTACGTTTGCAGTTTTTACTGAGAACAACGCATCGAATTTTGCGGTGCCAGTGCGTTACGCTCTCAACCTTTTGGAAAAGTCAGGCTGGACAGAGCCGCCCAAGCCGGAAGAGACGGATGGCGCAGCCCCAACTGCTGCGCGAGCTGGAAATTAGGCAGCTGAATTGGAGTTGTTGGCATGCCTATTGCTGAAAAATGACGGCGTAAATCTAATTCGGCTCAGATGGCGCTATTGACTTGTAGAAGCGCAGGAACATTGTTTGAATTGGAGCGTTTTTCAGGTCAGGAGCCTACGAAAAGCTGCATGACAGCGCGAATTTGTCCCTTCACTTTTCCCGGCCGCGGGTTTTTGCGCGCCGCATTTCTCTCTCTCGCGATTGCGGTCGGGTGGAGCGAAATCGCTGCACAATCGCCTCAGGCTTTTACCAAGCCTGACAATCCTGTCACAGTCACACCGCCGCAACCCTTAGCTTCCCTGGCCGCCAGTCCCGCAAACAGTGCCGACAGTCCGGACGCAGACTCGGGACGCGAAGCCCCGGCAAAGCCTCCGCAACTAAGACTCGAAAAACTGACGTTGGAAGGCGGCGCAGAGTTGCTGACGATCTTTGGACGGCTCGACGGCATAAAGGGTCAAGGCGAAGTTATGCCGGAGGTGCCATTGTTGAGCGTCGTGCGCGACACGCTGGGAGATGACAACGCCGAAAATGATCGCCTGCGCTATGTTTGGATGTTGACGTACACCAAACCAACTCTCGGCAAGCGCATCGCTTCGGCAATTCCCTTCCTCTACCAATCGGTGGGAAACAAACGAAAGGCGTCCAGTGGTCCACCGGCGCCGATTCTCGATCTCACGACGGCGCGTCGTGAAACCTGGAACCGGTTTTTTTGGTACGGACTGCAGCACGCTTTCTTTGACACGTACGGGCTGCCGCTGAAACTTACCAGTCGCACGTATCGTCGCAATTCGATGGACTATCGCAGTGCGCACGTGGCACAGGCGCTTACCATTCTCGGCACATTTCAGAACCTGGAACGGCGCTCGCAGGACAAGAACAACTTCCTGGCAGAAAACGATAGCGTCCAACCTCAGGTGATCGCGACTGCGCTGAGCAACGCCGGCACTTACGGTCCGGCGGAGCTAAAACCAAACTTTACGATTGGGGAAATGCTGGAGCTACGCGCCCGTCTGTTGCTCGCCGGGAAATTCTTTGGCGGATTCTTCGGTCCGGACAAGTACCAGGACACGGTCACTAACTATGCATCGAAGTCGCTGGATCGCAGCGGCCACAATTGGGACCTCTTGCGGCAACAGGCTGAGGCTGACGGACTTTATTTCGAACCGCTATCCATGCCCGACGGCACGGCCACGCACGCGGTACTTTGGATTTCCAAGACCGACCTGGCCGCGCAGAGTAACCGGCGTTTCAGCGGCCGGTTCCTGAATATCAAGAATCCCTGGACTGACGAGCGATTGAAGCACTGGACCGGTTATTCCGAAACGCGTTTGTACGACGACCAAAATCGCCGCGTCGCCACGGGCGGTGAGAATGTTCGCCAGGTCGAGATGATTCCGCTCGCGGTTTATGGTTTGAATCATCCGAAAATCCCGGCCTTGCTAATCGACTTTCGCAACGGTTTCAATGCGAAGAAACGCGAGATGTCGGGGCGGGTCTTTAATGATGTTGCCAAAAATGTTCTTTCGCTCTCGAGCTTTGGCAACATCCCCTATTTCGCCGGCCGCAAGGTCTACGGCTTTCTCACCGGCCGCCGTGGCATCGACGTGAATCAACCGTCGCGGCTGCGAAGCTATTCAGAACTAAAGTTGTTGCTGGCTTTCAATTCATCCATCGATCCGAAATTGCGTGGCGAGCTTGAAAGTCGTCTGGAAGCGGTCTCGCTCAATCCCCTTTCCAACGATAGTGACAGCGAAATCGAGTTGGCGCGCCAGCAATATGATGCGCTGATCAGGTTTGCGCGCCGTGACGACGGCCTGCCGGCAAAAATCGAACGCGACCGGCGCGCCGAGATGGTGCCGTTGGTCCACGGGCCGTTTGCCCGCTTCGTGATTGGGCTCGGCAACGTGCTGACCTTCGGCCGCTACGTTCATCGCGAGGACGCCACGCCGGAACTAACCGAACGCATGGAACTGGCGCGACGCATCAAGCACCACACCCAATATTTGCAGGAGGTGGCGAAGTCTTCTCCTTTAGTCGAAGTGGTGTGGAACATGAACGATGTGCGGAGGTCATTACGATTTTTGGCTGACCGTTCGACTGCTGCCAACGGTTCTTCGGCACGCGCGGCTGCGCAGGTGTTCCAACATACTGAAGATTCTGAGACACGCTTGCTTTGTCTGGACGTGCTGTCACGCATCAATGATAAGACGGCCCGGAAGGAAATGCTGCGAATCTTCCGCGAACAGCGGCCACAATCCGAATGGCGTGGCACGGTAGCGGCACGTTTGCGCAAAGCCGTTACTGAGGATGCGCACATGAAGCCGGCTGAAGCCAGATCAGTTCTTAGCGAAGTTGGGCAGCCCTGATTTTGGAGTGCGGTGACCGGTCAGCGCTTTCGCCGCGCAGCGGTTTGACGCTGCGCTGTCTGGAACGAGCCGTTGCCGCAGACCTGCTGCGACAAGTCGGCGCTCTCAAAATGCGGGCACTACCGGTAGGCTTAATACTGCGGTCGCCGGGCGACCGAATCTTATTACGTAATGTTTATTAACGGGATTTCCCTCCGCGCGAAGCGAAGTTGCGATTTCGTTTCGCGCGGAACAGTTAGGCACAAAGTTAAGCCGATCTTGTGGCTGGCAGCTCTGGCATTTCTGCTCACGCCTTTTGCGCAATCGTCTGCCCAGGCCCAGGCCAAGCGGGTCGTCATGATCAAAGTTGACGGCCTGCCCTTCGAGACCGTCGATCGCTTCGTCCGCGAGCGCGACCCGCTCACCGGGAAAAGCCGTTTGCCCTGGATTGACTACATCTTCTATCAGAACGGTACGCGCCTCTCTAACTTCTACGTGCGCGGCATGAGCCTTTCCGCTCCTTCCTGGTCGCTGGTGGACACCGGCCAGCACCTGCAAGTCAAAGGCAATGTCGAATTCGATCGCGACATCCTGCACACCTACGATTACCTTAACTTCATGCCGTTCTACTTCAAGCAGTTCTATCGCGGCACAACCGACATGCCCGGGACGGAAGTAATCGATTCGCTGGGGCTGCGGCTGATGATGGATGCCTATGATAATTACGAGCGATTACCCGGGTTTCAACTGTACGGGCGCGGATCGCGCATGAGCACACTCCAGCGCGCCGGCCAGGCACAGTTTGGGAAGAGCCCGATCAAGTTGGCGGAAGAGTTTGTGACTGGAATTGATTTGCGCGGCGCAGTCGTGTCGCAGTACCAGCGCGAGCTGATCGAACAACTCAACGATCCGAAGGTGCGTTATCTTGACCTCTTCGATATGTCTTACGATCATGCCGCGCATCACACCAACGACAGCCAGTCACACCTGGAAATTCTGCGTGACCTGGATGGCCTGCTGGGCAGAATCTGGATGGGAATTCAAAAGAGTCCCATGGCTTCTGAGACGATGTTGATTGTTGTTTCAGACCATGGCTTCAACACTGACGACCGCGTGATTAGCCAGGGATTCAATCTGGTGAAACTGCTCGGCAGTCGCGAAGGCGGCGGGCATCACGTGATTACCAAACGACGACTGTTGCTGGACTATTCGATCAAAGGCATCAATCCTTTTGTACCGCCGATCGTCACGACCACTTCGCAAACTTACTATCTCAAGGGCCAGAGCACGGACTATCCGACGGCTTTGTTGGATTTCGATGGAAACGAGCGCGCCGGGCTGCACCTGCGCAATACGGATCTCAATGAGCTGCACATCCTGCTGCAGCAACTTCAGCGTAAGGATCTTTCAGCCGAACTGCGCCGTGCGGTCAGCGATGCATTCTTTGCGGTAATCGCACGCGATCGGAAAGCCTGGCTGCCGGAACTTGATCAATTCACCACTGAGCTCGGCGGCTTGCATCACGCGATCGAAAAGCAGAACGCCTTGTGCGAAGCGCAGCCGAAAAAATTCACGTCCGAAGACCGGCAGATGGGCCGTGATGACGCCGCGCGCCGTGTCTGCCTGCAAGCAGTGCAATGGACCGAGCTCGAAACGAATTACACCGCGCACATCGCCATGATGCGCAATCTCCTGGCGCTTCACCCCGAGAGCTTTCAACCCTTGCACCTGGAAATTGAAACGTTGATTCCGCGTAATTCGATGGGTCCGCGGAACACGGTGTACGAGTTGCAAAACTATGTGGTTGGTCTGGGACGCGCGGGTTTGGTACTAAAGGCCGATGGATCACTGGACGTTGATCGCACTTTCGTGCGGATAAATTATTTTGATTTTCTCAAGGGACAGACAGTAAGAAACAACGTGCAGGCCGGAGTCTCGAATCAGCCGATCGACTTTGTGGCCACCCGCATACCGCGCGAATCGATCGCGCCGCAACTGCCCGATGACTTACAGCCCGACGACGATGTGATCTGGCTTTACGGTGGCCCGGATCGGCAAACACTTTTGCTGCCACGGGGTGAACGAGGCGGCCATCTAAGCCTGCGCTACCTGCCGGTTGCGAATCTCACGCAGAACGTCGATGGTACGATTCGCTTTGATCGAATTGAATGGCAATCAAATCTGCCGCTGCGGATCTGGGAAGACGCGCGCTTTGATGTTCCTGGAAACGATCGGCTCAGCTGGCTCAACGGCTGGCACACGGACGTCGAGTGGTTGCGCGCGCTGCACAAGACACAATATTCTAACGGGCTTATCGGCCTGCACGAGCAATTCACGCAATTTGTCGCTCCTGCCACTGATGACGGGGCGCCTGGCCTATCGGAAGACGAGCGCTTGTTGCGCAGTTTTCGGCGCCGGCAACGCCGATTGGCTGAGACCGATTTGCAAATAAACGCCAACGACCATTGGAACTTCGATGTGCGCGGGTTCAACCCCGGCGGCAATCACGGATCGTTCTTTCGCATTTCCACGCATTCCACGCTGATGTTCGCGGGTGGCGAACGGACCGGAATTCCGCGTGGGCTCGCTATCAGTGAACCGTACGATAGCTTAAGTGTGGCGCCGACGATTTTCGCGCTCACCGGCAATCTTCAGGGCGACAACACCCCGGCGGAGAACCTGGCAAAGCGTGGTTTCGTCAGATTCCCGGGACGCGTGATCACTGAAGTGACCGGAAAAGATTTTGGAAAACTGAATGCAAGCGTGCCGGCGCAGTAGCCGGAGAGCCTCTCCTATTGTGAGGGGGCATTACCTACTTTGCGGATCGCTGGCTAGCATCGACAGTCCGCGAAGCGGACGATGGCATAAAGCCCGGGGTGAGCGCAGCGAGCCCCGGGAAACATAAGTCATTAATCAATGAGTCCGCGGAGCGGACGATGGCGTGTGGCTCAAAATATGTTGATGGTCGAGTTCGGTCTGATTGGCAATCAAGAACTTGTTCAAGTCGTCTCAAGAGAAGTGTTGCGATGATGTTCTTTTTGGCAATGAAGCCGCCGTCCGCTTCGCGGACTCAACGTTGCGAGCGGATGCGTCGTTCCCGGGGTTCGCCGCGCTCACCCCAGGCTTTATGCCGCCGTCCGCTCCGCGGACTCGGTGATGTTTGATCCTCAGATTTACGAACACCTTTGGCCGAGCTTTTCCAATCACGTGACCGATACACACTCATCGACTAAGCCGTCTCGCAGCAAGCGCTCAATCGCCTGGGCCCAGGCCGTCGCGTTCCTGCTTGGCGCCTTGCTGCTCGCCTATGTGGTGCGCAAGGTCGGTGTGCAGTCGATCTTCACCGCGCTCAGCCGCGTGGGCTTCGGGTTCTTTATCGTGGTCGCGCTGAATGGCTTGCGCCACGTCCTGCGCACCATCTCGATGAGCATTTCCGTCCCGCCTGAGCATCGTCGCTTTTCCTTTATGCAGGCTTTTGCGGCCCGTCTCGGCGGTGAATCGATGAGCTTTCTCACCTTCGCCGGCCCGCTCTTAGGCGAACCGACCAAGATCGCCTTACTGCGCAAGCGCGTTCCCCTCGTCCACGGAGTACCCGCGCTGGTCGTCGACAACTTGCTCTACAACCTGTCTGTGGTGTTGATGATTTTTGGCGGCGCGACTTTGATGCTGTTCGCGTATGCCGTGCCGCCGGTGGCGCGCGAGATGCTCATCGTCATTGCAGCGATCGCTTTTCTCGGACTGGTGGCCGCGGCGTTGGCCACACGAAAGCGCGCCACCCTCATCACGGCATTGATCGACAAGCTTGCGCGCAAGGGCTTTCGGCCAAAGTTTCTGCGCACGCGCCGGCATCACATTTATCGCGTTGAGTTGACCGTTTACGCTTTCTTCAAGCGGCGCCGCACTGCCTTCCTCTCGATGATCGGGCTCGACGTCGCTTCGCACATCAGCAGCGTCATTGAGGTTTACATCACGCTCAGGCTGCTCGGGTTCACCGCGGACATGGGCGCCGCTTACATCATCGAGTCGCTTACCAAGGTCATTAACTTCGCGTTCGGTTTTGTGCCCGGCACGATTGGCGTGTACGAGACCGGCAACGGCATCATCCTGCGCACGCTCGGCTACACGACTGCGATCGGATTGGCGCTGGCGATTGTGCGCAAGGCCGCCATTATCTTCTGGACAGTGATTGGTGTGTTGGTATTGACGTGGCGCGCGGTGCCGAACGCCTGGGCCAGCCTGCTGCATCGCAGTCCGCGCCTGCGCAAGCTGATGGACAGTCTGGTGCTTTCCAACATCGCTCATCGTCCCGCGCGCACGGCCGTCAGCATCGCCGGCATTGCGCTGGGCGTCTTGCTGGTCGTTTTTACCGTCGGGTTGGCCCATGGTCTATTGCGCGAGCGCGGACGTCGCGAAGCAAATATTGGCGCGGAGATTCTGCTGCGGCCGGCGGGGACTATTGGCCTGAGCGGCGCACAGCCTTTCACTTTGCCCGTGGCCCATGCATCGGAATTGGCCCGCATCGAAGGCGTGCGGGCGGCGGTGCCGATCGGACAGACTCTGGACAAGAGCGATACCGGTTTTGGATCGCGCTTAATCGAAGGCATTCCCTTCGATCAGTACGCGGCCCTGAACAATCTGACCATCAATGAAGGTCGAAAGTTAGATAAAGGGGACGAAGTGATCGTCGACGCCGCCTGGAAAAACGAAAAGCAGGTGGAGGTCGGCCAAAACACAATCATTTTTGACCGGCCCTTCCGCATCGTCGGCGTCTATGAACCGCCGGGCGGCGGTCGTTTGAAGATACCGCTTTCGACGATGCAGGATCAGGTGGGCAGCGAAAATCGCTGCAACGCGATTCTGATTGCGGTCCACGATCCGGCGCGCCAGGATGAAGTTGGGCAGCGAATCAAACAGATATTTCCGGACGACCAAATTATTTTCACTCGTGAGCTACCCGAAATCTATATGACCGCGGTGCCGGCGCTGAACGTCTTTCTAAAAGTCGTCATCGGCGTCGCCGCCACCATCAGCACCCTGGTGATCCTGCTGGCGATGTACACGACGGTGACTGAGCGCACCCGCCAGATCGGCATCCTCAAATCGCTCGGCATGTCCAAAGCGTCAATTGCCTGGGTGATTGAGCAGGAAGCAATTCTGGTCAGCGTCCTCGGCGTCTTTATCGGGGTCGTCCTGATGCTGCTGGTGCGAGTGACGGTGATGCGATCGACTTCATTGATCGTCGATGTTGAGCCCAAGTGGATCGCCATCTCACTGGTAGTGGGCTTAATCGGTGGATCTATCGGCGCCCTCTACCCCGCCTTGCGCGCTGCCCGCCAGGACGCGGTGGAAGCGTTAAGCTACGAATGACGATCCAATCCCGAAAGGGGGCTGGAATGGGATCGATTCTGAATGACAATGACCGGACAGCGATCTGCGAGCGGATTACTTCGGTGACCAGCGCCTCGGCGCCACGTTGGGGCCAGATGGACGTCAAGGCAATGCTCACCCATCTAAAGCAGTCAGCGCTGATGGCCCTCGGCGAACTCCCGGTTGCCTCCAAGGGTAAGCGGATCTTTCAGGTATTCCCCATCAAGCATCTCATTTTGCACGTGGTGCCCTTTCCGAAAGGCGCTCCGACGGCGCCCGAGTTACTGGTTCCCGACGCGGCTTCCGTCGATGCTGTTCGGGCTGAGCTTGTGTCCTTAGTGGAACGCATCGGGGCCGGGCCGCGTGAAGGATATGGGCCGGTGCACCCGCTGTTTGGCCGGCTCTCGTTTCGCGAGTGGGGCGTGGCGACGTACAAGCACTCAGACCATCATCTGCGCCAGTTCGGGGCGTAATCTGCGACGCCGTGGGCTCGTTGACCTTGAAAGGAGATCGCTAATGTTCAGTCACGCCAGGTCATTCGCTGTCATCTTTTTCCTTTTAGTTTTAGGTTCCACGTCGCACGCGCAGTCAACACAATCTCCCAATCAGACGGGAATCGAGGCGGTGGCTAATGAGGTCGGGATGTTGCGCCAGTCGGTACAATCGCTGGATGCCACGCTGAGCGACATTGCCAACAAGTTCTTACCGCTTCTTTCAAAGGCGTCTCCGGCTGAATCTGCTGCCAGCCGGATCTCAGGGCATTTCGCTCTCCTGACGCAGGCGGAGCAGCGCGCTGAGACGATGCGCAAACAACTGCTTGAGTTGATCGAGAAAGAAACGCAATATCAAACGCGCATCACGCAAATCGAAGAAGACATGCGACCAGAGAGCATCGAACGCCAGTTGAATCCTTACGGCACGACTCGCACGGCTGAAATGCGGGAAACCCGACGCCGGGTCTTGGATACCGAGCGCCGCGGCTATCAAAATCTGCTGACGCTGGTGTCCGGCAGCCGCATGCGCTTGGAAGAGGACCTCAAACAAGCCGACGCCCTGGTGGCGAGGCTGCGCGCGCGGCTGAACCCTCTGATCGATCGAGAAATCGAAAAGATCAATCCCCAACCCTAAATGCAGGCAGTGATATAGATTCATTTGTTCTCTGCGTTGGCTCATGCCACCCTTTGCGTCTCTGCGGTGAGTAATGGGTTAAATACATTCACCGCTGAGACGCAGAGATCGCCGAGGACGCGCACAGGACCTCAAACAACACCTGCCCCTGCAGCGCCCCAGTTGATTGTTCGTACGGCTCAAGTACAATTGCCGTTAATCATATGCCAGCTCATAAATTCGCTACTGCCATTACCTGTATCGACGGGCGCGTCCAACAACCGGTCGCGGACTGGATGAAACTGCACATGAATTGTCAGTACGTCGATCTGGTTACTGAACCCGGCCCGGACAAAGTGATCAGCGAGGGCACGACTTACGTAGTCGATGAAATCGTGCGCAAGGCAAAATTCTCTGTGCAGCATCACGACTCGCCCGTGGTGGCGATTTGTGGCCATCATGATTGCGCCGCCAACAAGGCCGACAAGGAAGAGCACATCGAGCAGATTCTTGAAAGCGTGCGCGTCCTGATGTCCTATCAATTCAATGTGCGCGTGATCGGCTTATGGCTGAACGAGTGGAACTCGGTCGAGATGGTGTGGGACACGCAAGAGAAGCAAGCGGTCGGAATTAGTTTGTAAAGCCAACCCTTCCCTTTCCTAACCTCATCATTGTTCAGGGATGAGCTAAACTCTCATTAGTCAGAAACCCCACCGTAAGCGAGGGGCAGGCGCAAGAATGAAACCTTTTTCAATACGCATAACTCTAATACTCGCCGCGATTCTGCTCGCCTTGATTTCTGCCTCCGCCCAAAACGCGCCAGCGGCGTGGTCGGCAAAGCTGGACGGCAAAGTACGCTTTTACCAGGTGACTGATGTTGGCGCATTAGTCGTCGGCACGAAAGACTCGCTCTACGCCGTTGATGGGATGACCGGCGACATTCTCTGGCGTCGCAAGAACACCGCGCTTGACGAAAACGATGTCGCGCCCGTGCCTGGCACCGATTTGGTTCTGCTAAGTTTTGAAAAAGGCGAACGCACTCGCATCGAAGCCACCGACGTTTTTTCCGGCGAAGCTATCTGGACCAGCGAGAAACTCAAAGGCGCCGTGATGCAGATGTCGGTTGAGACCGCAGACAATCTGCTTGCCGTCGTTTTGGCTAGAGACGCAAAAGCCAAAGCCAGCGACGGCTTGAAGCGACATCCGGCAGTGCATGTGCTCAATCTCTCGACCGGAGATGAGCTCTGGAAACGCGAGATTGAAAGCGACATCGAAATGATGCCGGCGCGCTGGCCGGAAAATGATGAAGTTGAGTTCACGCTTGATAACTATCATCCGCCAATGTTCTTGAATGGACGGCTCTATCTGTTCTACGAAGGGTCCACGTCGTTTGAGGCGCGCACCGGCAAAGAACGCATGCGCGAAAAATTTCGCGTCAATGAAAGTGGTTTGGCGTTAACCGAAGCCGCGCCGGTCGTCGACGAGGCATTCATCTACACCTCGGGGCGCGGGCACGTGCGCGCGATCCGGCGCGATAGCGGCCAAATAGAATGGGAAGCAAAAGACCTGGGTTTGACGCCCGAGATCATTCTGGCCGGTAGAGTTCTCTACGCGCGCACCGGTGGGCAGTTCACCCGCTTAAAAGATGGTGAAACGGTAGAGCGTGGGCCTTACGGTGTGACGGCCATCGATTCGCGCAGCGGCAAAGTTCTGTGGCGCTATAAAGGCGCCGACAAAGGAATCACGAATCTGGTCTTGCCTGACGCCGCGAGCATCGCTATCGCGGATCGCGATGACTTAATCATTATCGACGCCACGAATGGAAAGCGCCGCCTGCGATCGCCGCATCGGATCAAGGACGCAGCGTTCGCCTTACTCAACCAACAAAACGAAGTAATCATCGGTGGCCGTGAAGAGATCGCGGCTTTCAATGCGCGCGATGGCCAGAACGTTTGGCGGGCCAGGCATCCGCCGCCGGGCCGTGGTTTCCTGAAAACGATTACCGCCATCGCGGCTCGCGCCGCTTCGCTTTATTTTCGTTTTGGCGGAACGGCGACGATGGCGTTTCGCGGCGTCCAGGTGGCTCGTGCCGTTTCGTCTCTAAGCTGGTCCGGACTCGCCACCCGCTCTTCATTTTCTAATTTGCAAAGTCTGGCCGCCAACGCGGGGCGTTCGTATGTGAATACCCGCTTTCGCGCATTCGGCGTCGCCTCGCGCGCCCAGATCGGCAACCTCAGCCGCCCGGGCATTCGCGACCGCCTGGTCCAGCGGCGCCCACACAATGTTGAGGATCGCCTCCTGGATCGACTCGACCCGGCGAACCAACTGGAGAGACTTTCAAAGTTTCTTTGGCACCAGGAGCGCCTGGCGGCATTGCGCGGCGACTGGATGTACTTCTACACGGATTTGAAAGGCATTGACGGAAACGGCCTGGCAGGAGTGAACATCCACACCGGCGCTACCGATCGAGCGGTAAGGCTTAGCGATTTGGATGAACGATTTGTGACAGACGAAGTCGCGGGAATGCTTTACTCGGCGGACGGCAACCGGCTGATTGGTTATTCAGTCGCGCGGTAGTGGCACGCGCATCTTGCGCGTGGAATCACGGGCGGGACGCCCGTGCCACTTCGTCATGCCTTCACTGCCTTCTCCTCGGCGGACGGCAACCGGCTGATTGGTTATTCAGTCGCGCGGCAGTGGCACGCGCATCTTGCGCGTGGAATCACGGGCGGGACGCCCGTGCCACTTCGTCATGACTTCATTGCCTTCTCCAGCGATTCCCATGACTGCTTGAGCAACTGTCCAATCTTCGCCCAATCCTCTTCCGTCACACCACCACTCTGAGCTTTTGTGTCGCGAATGGTCATCGCATCTGCGCGCAGTTGTCCGTGCTCCATCAGACGATCCACCGGTACCTGATAAATCTCAGCCTGAAGTTCCGCCAGCGCCCTCGGCAGATCGCCGGGCGGGTGTTGTGCACGCTCGCGATGAATAATCCACCATTCGAGCTCGAGACGCGACACCCGATCGACATCAAACGGGATGTCACTCATTTTGCGAATCGCGCCATAGAACTTAACCAGGTCCGGCAAAGCCTTTTCATAGTCGTTGCGCCCGTGTCCCTGCTTAAAAGTAAACGCCGCATCCGCGGCGTAATAAGCCACCTGATTCGAACGGACGAGCGGCATGTGATACTGAGTGCGTAGCAGCTCAGACAACTGATTAAAAAGTGCGACCCGCCGCTTTTCGTAGTACGAGCGCCACATTGCCGTTTCCAAACGGGCCACTTCGTCCGCGTCGAACTCGCGCAGGTGCGTGGTGCGAGGAAAATAAAGATCGTAGAGCACCGCTGCCACCAGCAGTACTAAGACTGCTAACACGATGCGAAGGGCGATTTTGCGGGCTCGACTCGACATTATTTCCGCGACATGATATTTCAATCCGCCACTTATGCCACAGCGACCAATCAAGGCAATAGGCTTCGCCATTCTAATCTGGATAATCGGTTTTGTCTGGGGAAGCATCGTCTTTATGACTCCGGCGCTAAAAAATGTTTCGGCCATCCCGTACATCTCGAGCAACCCGGCCATCAGCTTTCCCATTCTGCTCATCTGGCTGGTGATGACCTATTTCCTCGCGCGGAATTACCTGTCAGGAACAAAAGAGCGGGACCCCGAAGGCCTAAAGCTTGGTTTAATTTTTGCCGGGACGAACCTCGTGCTGGATCTTTTGGTTCTGGTGTTTCTGCTCAAGGCTGGTTTCTTTTATTTTGCTTCCGCGACTGTGTGGGTGGCTTACGTAATTCTGATTTTGATTCCGTGGCTTACTGGTCGCTCGTTACAGAAAGCCGTTCCGTAAACTCAAGGCTAATCAAACGTTCAACCTGCACCTCGGTTAGATCTCGGCCCAATTTTCGCCCGCGCCTTTCGCGGATTGCCCGGCGGATGAGGGTAGTGTCCTAGTCGCAGTTTTTTCTCTGCGTATCTCTGCGACCTCGGCGTCTCTGCGGTGATTAATACTGGCAAAAACTCACCGCCGAGCCGCAGAGAACGCAGAGGCAGCGCAGAGAATTTCAGATCAGGACACTAACGCGGATGAGTGCCCGGTTGCACCGCAAGCCTTCCGTATGATAGTTCCTTCGGTCGGAGCTGCCCTTTCAAAGGAGTTCGGTGGTGAAACAAGTCTTTAAACAGGTGCGCAACTTCTCGTGCCTTCTTATTCTATTGGTGATTAGTTCCAATGTGAGGTCACAGGTTAGTGATAAGCCTAAAGAGCAATGGACTATTAAGGAGGTTGAAGCTTTTCTGACCGACTCGGGTTGGGCCCAAACCATTGGCGGCAGCGCGCATGTCGGTGGACTTCAACTGCCTTCAGCATTGGAAGACAACTACGTGACGGTCCGCCTACGGTCTGGTCTACCGGTCCGACAGGCACTCGCTCGTCTCCGGGAATTGAAATCCAAATATGACAAAATGAGTGCCGGCGACAAAGTTGCCGTCGACGCCAAGAACAAACCTTTGCTCGAATGCCAGCCATGCGACGACTATTACGTCGTTACCCTGAGCCAGGGCCCGGGCTCGAACCGAGGAGCGCCCCATGCCTTCGAAACGATGTCGCTGAATCAGGCCAAACTAACTGTGGTCCTCAAAAATGAAAAAGGTGATACCAGAGAACTCGTCAACGTAATCAAACCAAAGGTGCGCGGTGACGACGCGGTATTCTTCTTTGCGCGTTTTGACGCCAAGGGAGAGCCGCTGTTCACACCGGCAAATCGTAAGGTTACAATCTGGTTTGATCCCAGCCTTTTTCAGGGAAGCGCGATGAGAGCGATTAGCGTTGATTTCGACGTTGCGAAGATCACGATTAACGGGCAGGTGGTTTTTTGAGACTGCTTGCGAGTACTATGGTGGAAATCAAACATTAAGGAGAAGTTCTTAAAAGGAACCGATCATGGCCTACACACATCATGAATTAAAACATAAGACCCTCGCCGAACTTCGCGACATCGCCAAAGATATCGAGCACGAAGCCGTGCAGGGCTACACTCAATTAAACAAAGAACACCTGGTGGTGGCCATCTGCAAGGCCCTGAACATCGACATGCATGTGCATCATGATGTGGTGGGCATCGATAAAGCGACGATCAAGTCACGCATCAAAGAGCTGAAGAAAAAGCGCGATGCCGCGATCGCTTCACACGACCACGCCCAACTAAAGCTCGCGCGCCGGAGCATTCACCGGCTTAAAAGACAGATTCACAAAGCGACGGTTTAGTCATAATGAATCGTTTTGGCGCACTGGTAACGCTCTGCTTACTTGTTGTGCTGGATGGCGGCGCGTGTTCACTTTCGAAATCAGCTGCGCCGCCTACGCCGCGACCGTCAGGCCACTCCTCAACAACCTCTCCCGCCGAACCGACTTCGCAAGCATCGCCGGCAGTCGATCAGGAAAACGACGAAGTCCACACGCCCGACAAAGGCAGCGCAGAACGTCAGGCCATTATGGATGCGCTGCGCGGCAATCAGCAGGTCCAGTTTCAGGTCCACCACCTTAAGGTGCACAACGGCTGGTGCTGGGTGGACACCACTCCGCTCGATATGAACGGCAGAGCGACTGCCGAAGGCGGTCCCAATCTACTACATCGCGAAAACGGTAACTGGCGCGTGATGGATCTGTCGCGGGTGCCTGAGGATCCCGATGACCCGCTCGGGTCGCAAGACGCGAGTCCTACTTACATCAAAAACGTAATGAAAGCGTTCCCCGGAGTGCCGCGCGATATTTTCCCAGCGTCTAGCAGTTGATTGTTAATCGGAGCGCGTCTCGCCGCGGTTGCGGTGTTCAAACAGCGAAAAGTCGATATTGACTTTCCCTTCGATCTGGCATAGAAAACTTTCCGCACATTCCTCTCGACATTCTTATTAGTGAAAGAGGTAGCTCGGATGAAAAAAGCTATCAGTATCAACGTCAATGGTGTCGATCACACGGGCGAGGTTGAGCCGCGGCTGCTGCTCGTACACTTCCTGCGCGACGTGGTCGGTCTTACCGGCACACATGTCGGTTGCGAAACTTCGCTTTGCGGCGCCTGCACCGTTTTGCTCGATGGGCTCGCCATCAAGTCGTGCACCATGTTCGCCGTGCAGGCAGACGGTTCGAACATCACCACGATTGAAGGGCTGGCCGCCGGCGGCACTCTGCATCCGGTCCAGGAGGGTTTTTGGGAGCAGCATGGCCTGCAATGTGGTTACTGCACTCCGGGCATGATCATGACATCGACCCAGATCATCGATCGCAATCCCAACCCCACGCGCGAAGAGATCCGGCACGGGCTCGAAGGAAATCTCTGTCGCTGCACCGGATACCAGCACATCGTGGAAGCAGTTGAGTACGCGGCAAAGAAAGCCGGCGCTTAATTTTTTGGAGTGCGCTGACTTGTCAGCGCTTTGGAAAGCGGCGACCAGTCGCCGCACTCCAAACTGGAGGCATCATGAGTAATTACGTTGGAAAGCGAGTCAAGCGAACTGAAGATCCAAGATTAATAAAAGGACTCGCGCACTATGTCGATGACATTCGCCTGCCTGACACGCTGCACGCTGTGTTTGTCAGATCGATTTACGCGCACGCGCGCATCAAGAGCATCGACACGTCCGAAGCGTTGAAGGTCCCCGGCGTAGTCGCGATTTACACTGGCAAAGACATCGCCACTGCAGTTGGGCCGGTGCCCTGCGCGGCCGCGCTCCCCGATTTGAAAGTACCGGACTATCGCGTGCTGGCCCAGGGCAAGGTTCTTTTTGTCGGCCACCCGATCGCAGCAATCGTGGCCACCGATAAATACGCGGCCCGCGACGCCGTCGATCTAATCTACATCGACTACGAAGAACTCACGGCAGTGGTCGATGTGGAAACCGCCGCCGCCAGCGACACAGTGATTCACGAAAGCTTTGGCAATAACATCGCTTACACGCTGACGTCCGGCGAAGGTGACATCGACGCCGGCATGAATTCTGCCGATCGGATCGTCTCGCAAAAGATGATTCATCAAAGGCTGGCGCCGATCGCGATGGAGCCGCGCGGCGTGCTGGCCCGATATTTTCCCGGCGAAGAAGAGCTGACGGTCTGGTCTTCAACCCAGATTCCGCACCTGCTGCGCACCCAGCTGGCACTGATGATTGGTATTCCGGAAAACAAGCTGCGCGTGATCACGCCCGAAGTAGGCGGCGGCTTTGGATCGAAACTGAATGTGTATGCCGAGGAAGCGCTGCTTGGCTGGATCTCAATTCAGCTCGGCAAGCCGGTGAAATGGATCGAGTCTCGCCGCGAGAATGTCGCCGCCACGATTCATGGGCGCGCTCAGGTCGGCACTGTCGAGGTTGGTATCAAGAACGACGGCACCATCACCGGCCTGCGCTACAACGTCGTGGCCGATCTCGGCGCGTATCACCAATTGTTGACGCCGGCGATTCCCACTCTAACCGGCCTCATGCTTTCAGGCGCTTATAAGATTCCGGCGATTCAGATGAATGTGACCGGTGTCTTCACCAACAAGATGTCGACCGACGCCTATCGCGGCGCGGGCCGGCCGGAAGCGACTTATGTTGTCGAACGTGTGATGGATGTCATTGCGGCTGAGATGCAGATGGATCCGGTCGAAGTGCGACGCAAGAACTTTCCCAAGTCGAGCGAATTTCCGTTTCATACGGCCACCGGATTGGACTATGACAGCGGCGACTATGACGCGGCCCTGGACAAAGCCCTTGACCTTTCGGGCTATCAGGACCTGCGCTCGCAACAGCAGCAGGCGCGCGCGGACGGCCGCATCATGGGAATTGGACTGTCGAGCTATGTCGAGATTTGCGCGCTCGGTCCATCACAGGCGATGCCGGCGGGTGGTTGGGAAAGCGCCACCGTGCGCATTGAACCGACCGGCAAGGTAACCATACTCACCGGCGCCTCACCACATGGTCAGGGCCAGGAAACTTCTTTCGCGCAAATCGCCGCTGATGAGTTGGGCGTGAACCTGAACGACATCACGGTCATTCATGGTGACACCGGTGTGGTGCAGTACGGCATTGGCACTTTTGGTAGTCGCGCGACTGCGGTGGGTGGCACAGCAGTGTTCATCGCCATTCAGAAGCTGAAAGAGAAGGCTGCAAAAATTGCCGCGCACATGTTGCAGGTCGAAGCTGGAGCTGTTTCGTTTGAAGCCGGAAAATATTCCCGGCAAGCCGCCGCAGCTGCTGCCGCGGGCACATCTGAACCGGTGGTGCCCGTAGGCGAAGCACCGGCCGGCGCTCTGCCCGAACCGCAGACCGAAGGCCGCAGCAGTCTTACGATCCAGGAAATCGCACTCGCGGCCCACATCGCTAAAGAACTTCCGCCTGACACCGAGCCCGGATTGTCGGCTACGTACTTTTTTGAACCAAAGAATTTTACCTTTCCTTTCGGAACGCACATCTGCGTGGTCGAAATCGACAAGGACACGGGCGAGATCAAAATCGTGCGTTATGTCGCGGTTGATGACTGCGGCAAAGTAATCAACCCGCTGCTCGTTGACGGCCAGGTCCATGGCGGCATCGTGCAATCGATTGGCCAGGCACTCTACGAAGAAGTTGTTTACGACGAGCAGGGCCAGCTGGTCACCGGCGAATTGATGGACTATGCGGTGCCAAAGGCGTCGCAGCTTCCCTGGCTTGAGACGGACCGCACTGAGACGCCTTCTCCGGTGAACCCACTGGGAGTAAAGGGAGTCGGCGAAGCGGGAACGATCGGCGCCACACCGGCGATCGTCAATGCGATCGTTGATGCATTGTCACCGTTCGGAGTGAAACATTTGGACATGCCGGTGCGACCGGAAAACGTTTGGAGATTGATTAATTGATTCATTTGTTCATTGACTCATTGATTCAGTGACTCATTTCTTTTACGACCTGAATGATTCACTGACTCGAACTGTTCGAGCTCAACGTGCCATGAACGTAACGAGTAAATGAATCAATGAGCTAATGAACAAATCCTGGAGGTTCTCATGATTGCCGCTGAATTTGACTACGTTCGAGCTAGCACTCTTGACGAAGCCCTGACCCTGCTGGCGCAAAACGAAGATGCCAAGATTCTCGCCGGCGGTCACAGCCTGATCCCGGCGATGAAACTGCGCCTGGCGCAGCCACCGTTGCTCGTCGATATCGCCCGTATCAAAGACCTTTGCTACGTTAGCCAGGATAACGGCCAAATTCGGATTGGGGCGATGACGACGCACTATCAGATCGAATCATCGGAGCTTCTGAAAGAGATTTGTCCGCTCCTGCCGGAATGCGCCGGACACATCGGCGACATGCAGGTGCGCAACAAGGGCACCATCGGCGGCAGCCTGGCCCATGCAGATCCGGCGGGAGATTGGCCCGCCGCGATCATCGCTCTCAATGCCGAATTAATCGCTACCAGCAAGAACGGAGAACGATCGATTAGAGCCGATGATTTCTTTGTGGATTTGCTGACGAGCGCACTCGAGCCGGGCGAGATTCTCCGCGAGATTCGCATTAACACTGCGCCCGCGCGCACCGGCATGGCATACGCCAAGATGCATCATCCCGCTTCGGGATTTGCCGTAGTCGGAGTGGCCGCCTGTCTAACTGTCGGAGACGGAGGATGCGAAGGCGTCAGCGTAGGCGTCACCGGCGTGTCGTCGAAAGCGTATCGCGCGACCGCCGTCGAGAGCGGATTGAATGGCGCGCAACCAGACGATCAAACAATTGCGAATGCTGCGTCACACGCTGCGGATGGCGTGGATGTGAACGGCGATGTCTTTGCGTCCGATGAGTACCGGCGCCACCTGGCCCAGGTTTACACGCGCCGCGCGCTCGTGACCGCCGCCGAACGAGCCGGTTAATAATTCCGTTTCGCAGGTTACACCGATAAGAAATAGACATCAGTTAAGTACCCTTCAAACCCGCGGCGCGAAGAGGCAGCGTGAGTGACCACGCACTCGTACCTGACTGCTTGGTTGTTTCTCTGCAATCCGCGGATAGATCTTCCTTATGAAAATTGACGCGACTTATGAAATGAAAGCGCCGCGCGAGCGCGTGTATGCGGCGCTGGTTGAGCCCGACGTTCTCCGCCGCGCGATTCCCGGCTGTGAATCGCTGGAAAAGATCGGTGCGGACACCTACAGCGCCACGCTTAAGGCCGGTATCGGCTCGATTAAGGGGAGCTTCAAAGGCGAGGTTCGTCTCGAAGACATGCGGCCACCGGAACATTACCGCATCGTGGTTGAAGGTAAGGGCGCAGTGGGGTTCGCCAAGGGCGCAGCGGATTTCGATCTTGAGGATAAAGACGGCGGGACGTTGATTAAGTATTCGGGCGAGATGCAGACCGGCGGCACCATTGCCGCAGTGGGTCAACGCATGATTCAGGGCGCGGCAAAATCAATGGCGGCAAAATTCTTTGCGGCACTCGAAACTGAAGTGAACCAGAATTGATTTATTGGTTCATTGAGCCAAGAATCAATCCCTTATCGCCGCTCTCCTTTTTTCCGCCTTTTGCTCCTCAGTCAGCTTTGCCGGGTCGCCGTAAATCGCATCCTCCCAATTTCCGTACATCGGATTTGGTAACACGATGAAACGTGAGCCAAACAAAGCCCTGGTTTGCTCAGTAGCGGCGAGCCGGCTTTCAACCGTCTTACTATTTTCAAACACTGCGGCAAAGTCGTTGAGATTGTCCCCCATCAAGAGCACCACGCGATATCTTGCGGCGATGGCCGCGCGACGTCCTTCTTTGACCGAACCCGTCTTATCGGTTCTCACTAACAGCGTCTCGTCATTCACATTCGGGAATCCCGCCTGTCTGAGATTGCGCGCAGTTCCCTCTTTCTCGATCTCTTTTCGATTGGTGATGTAGAACACGCGCACGCCGCGAGAATTCGCATAACGCAGAAACTCCACCGCCCCCGGCACCGCGACGGCCTCAGCTTTGTTGCACCACTCCGTCCAGGTCTTCGAGGCGTAGCTGGTTCTGGTCTTCAAAAGCATTCCCTGGTAACGGCTGTTGTCGAGAATCGTTTCGTCCACATCCACGATTACCGCGCGACGCACCCGGCGATTACGATTGAGGCGCAAGTCGCGGTCCAGCATGATGCGCGCCAAAGCAAAGGCCTGGTAAGACAATGCGCGCCGCTCACCCGAAAGCTGCGTCCAAAGCACAGCGCCGGCCTGGTATTCGTTGTCCGCCGGCTGTTGCGCAAGGACCGGGAGACAGGAAACGGTAAGCAGTATTGCGAGCGAAACGAGTTGCGTGCGAATTAACTTTTTCATTTGCGTCTCCGTGACAAAAAGCAGGCGGGCCCGGTGATCGCACCAGAGCGCCGCCTTTAATCAGAGGTCGTGTAGTCTAATTAGCGGCTGCCGCGACGCGCGCGGGCGATGAAACTCTCGATGTCCGGGATGCTGCGAGCCAGCGCGCCGCTCATCCATTTTGTTCCAGTGTCAGTCACCAGCATGTCGTCCTCGATACGCACGCCGATGCCTTTGTATTTTTCGAAAGCGGGTCTTACGGCCGAGATAAAGGCAGCGGTCTCAGCGCTCTTCGGCAGATTGTCCAGCGCATCGAGCCGAATGTAGATTCCGGGCTCGTTGGTGAAAACCATGCCCGGTTCGAACCGCGAGCCACCGCCAACATCGTGCACATTCATGCCCAGCCAGTGACTGGTGCCATGCATAAACCAGGTGCGATATTGCCACTCGACATTGCGATCGGTAATCAACCCCAGCTTGAAGAGACCATCTTTAATCACTTCAGTGGCCGCCATGTGAACCGTCGAGAGCGTGGCGCCGGGCTTAATGACTTTGGCGGCGGCTTCCTGCGCATCGTAAACAATCTGATAGATCTCAGCCTGCTCTTTCGTAAACTTTCCGCTCACCGGAAACGTGCGCGTCACGTCGGCCGAGTAGTGACCGTACTCAGCCCCCACATCCATTAGCAGTAGCTCGCCTGACTTCACCGGGCCCTGCGACTCTTCGTAATGCAGCGTGGTGGCGTTTGGTCCGCAGCCAACGATGTCCGGATATCCCCAGCTGTCCGCGTTGCGCAGCTTGAACGTGTAGGCCACCTGAGCATCGACTTCGTATTCCCACTGGGCCTGTGATGCAAACGCCTGCGCGCGCTGGTGGCCTTCGATGCTGATGTCGATGGCGTGCTGCATCAACTCAAGTTCCATCGGCGATTTCCGCACCCGCATCTGCGAAAAAATCGGAGTCGAACTTTCGATCTTGAAGCCCGCCGGGTTCTTTAGCCACTCGGTGGCGAAACGCTGTTCCTGCCGGTATTCGCGGCTTTCGGTTTGCAGCGAGAAACTAAGCAGATAAAGCTTCGCTTCATTATTGTCCGCGGCGGTAAACAAGCCGGCCAGACTTGCCCCCTGAGTTGAGCCGCCAGAAAGCAAAACATTTTCCGGATTCGGGCGGTAATTCTCATGCTTCTTCAAGGCGTTGATGAAGGGCTCGAATTCTCGGGCTTCCCAAATTTCCTTCACACCAGAAAGTCCCGCCGCTTCCTCCGCGCTGTACATGTGGCCGGTCCAGGTTTCGGCGCGCGCGTCGCGACGCGGGAGAAACAGGACTTCGGGCAGCGTGGTATTCCCAGGCATCAGGACGAGCGTGGCCCGCTGCTGATTCAGGTTCGTCAGATAGTAGAGGTTGTTTTCCTGTCGAAATTGATAGTCGACGTCGTTGGTATACACGCGCGGCTCAGCGCTGAATAAGATCAGGATCGCTTTTGGCCCAATGCTTTCGGCAACCTGTTTGCGCCGCGCGGCCAATTCGCCAAGGCGTCGCGCGTTATCAAAAACCGGCGCCGGCGGTGTGATGCGAATCACCGGCGGGTCAGCCGCGTGCGCAGGTGCGAACGAACCGGAACCAGTCAGGGCCACAACCGCGATGACCACGGCAATTATCATCAGGAAAGTTATGGGGGATCTTAATGCTCTGATCTTCATCATTAGCCTCGTAACGTTGCTGGGTTCTTCGAAACTCGCAGGTGCAGACTCAGGCGCGGTTAGTTCGGACGCCGCCGCCGATTGGGATTCCCACCAGGCGGAAATACGCGAGTCCGGCCATCAGGAAATGTAATGATACGCGTCCCATCGGGCCGGGTTTCCAACTTTGTTCCATTGGGAAAGGTCTGCACCCCCGGTTGATCGCGCCGTGGCGGTTGCCGATCGGGCGGGTTCCGTACCGGATCAGTTGCGGGCGGGTCAGGTGTCGTGGGATGACGAACAATCGGATCGCGCGCAGTATTCGGGGTCGCCTTGGGCTCGACCTTTACGGTTTGTTTCGTTCGCTGGGTGGCGTTCTCAGTCTTCGGCCCCACCGTCTTGCCCTCGGTCGTGACCGACTGAACCGGTTCATTCGGCGAAGTGGCCGGAGACGGTTGAGGTGCGGTGGGATTCTCAGTAGTCGGCGTCTCCGCGGTTTGGGTCTGGCGCGCGCGCTGAATCAGGTATGCCGCTGCGATACCGGCGATTACCAATACGACTGCGACCGCCGCGAGCCACGCTCGCGATCTGCCGGGCGCGGCAGCAGCTTTTACAACCGTCGGAGTCTCAGTCGCCGCGGGCATGCCGCGCACCTGCGTGGCATCGTCAGCCACCAGGGTCTTCGCTTCATTGCCAAAGGCATTGGTTTGCTGGCCGCCTATGAGAGTTCCGACAGCGGGGGTGACTGTGTTCGCGTTTGTGGCCACGCCTTGCGACGTCAAAACCGTGGCTGCCTCGCCCGCAGGTTGAGTGGCCGCAATCCGGATTGCCGCTCGCATTTCGTTCGCTGACGCATAACGATCATCGCGCTTTTGCGACATTGCTTTATCAAGCGCCGCGGCAACTCCGGGGCTAACCTGCGACGAGATCACGTCCGCCGAAACGAGCGGATCGGGCAAGCCGTTAACAATGGCCGATGCGCGACTAAGTGCGTCGGGTGGCTTAGTGTTCGTCAGCAAGTGATACAACGTGGCGCCAAGCGAATAAATGTCGCTGCGCGAGTCAGTTCCCAATCCCTGAACTTGTTCGAGCGGCGCGTAATTCGGCGTGTAGCCAAAAATGCTCGCGGACGTGGTCACGACGGACATTTGACCGCCAAACCCCTTCGCCAGTCCAAAGTCCAAAAGCACTACCTGGCCGCGCGCAGTTATTTTCAGGTTTTGCGGTTTGATGTCGCGATGGATGATTTGTGGATCCTGCGTGTGCAGATAGTCCAACGCGTCACAAAGCTGGTCAGCCCATCGAAGTACATCCGCCTGGGGGAACGGTCCGTTGCGACGCGTCTGCATTTCGAATAAGTCTTCGCCGGGAATGAACTGCATCACCAGAAACTGGCCGTCGCCTTCGTTAAAGTGATCGCTTACGCGCGGCAGCGCCTGGTGGTGCAAGCGCGCCAGCAGACGTGCTTCGCGCTCAAATTGTTTTCGCAGCTTTTCGTCGGTAAAAAGCGTTTCCTTGAGCGCCACCACCGTATCCAGGCGCAGATCGATTGCTTCGTAGACCGCGCCCATGCCGCCCTGTCCGAGCTGCCGAACGATGCGATAACGCTCTTGAAGGACTGTTTCCGGTGAAAGCATTTATCTAACCTTTTACGTCCAATTCGCTCAGGAGTTTACCATCCTCGCATGGCAAGGCCAACACGATCGCCTTTTCAAAAAGGTATACGCACGCACCCACGGCGCGTTTCATTTTGACGAGCCAGCAAGTCATTTGGCCTTTTGCGCCTGATCACTTTAAGCGTATTCTAGGCGCCACCGTGAGCGATCCGATCCCATTCGACACTGATGACAGGGTCATCGACGTCGGTCCCCGCCGCCGATCTCGCCGCCGCTGGCTCGTGCTGCTCGTGATCGCTGTGATCGTGCTCCTGTTCTTAAGCTCTCGTGCCCTGTCGATCTACGTTTCAGCCCTTTGGTTTGGCTCTCTGGGTTATGCTCCGGTCTACTGGTACATGTTCAAGGTCAAGATCGAGTTATTTCTGATCTTCTTTGTACTTACCGCCCTGATTTTGCGCGGAGCGTTCTGGTTGATCGATCGCGCTTTCGCGTCGTTTGCGATCGGGCCGCGCACAGTCCTGATCAATCAGCAGCCGGTGAAGATTTCCCCGGCACGTTTGCTGCGGCCCCTCGCGTGGATCGTTTCGATTGCTGCCGGCCTGATAATTGGCATTGGCATGCGTGAATCGTGGCGAGAATTTGCGCTTTACCTGAACCAGCCCCAAACCACTCTGGCCGATCCGGTTTTCAACAAGCCGTTGAGCTTCTACCTGTTCACGTTGCCGGTGTATGACGTGATCAGTGGTTGGTTGTTTTACCTTTCAGTGATCATTCTGATAGCCGGCATCGCCTACGCGCTGCTGGCCGCAACCCAGGAAGCGACGGCGACGGATGGCAAGACCGGACGCGCACGCAAAACCGCCGTAACCGTCGTCTCGTGCGCCCTGGCAGCCTGTTTATTAATCATTGCCTGGAATGTTCTGCTCTCGCGCTATCCATACCTTTGGGAAGATCACCAGACATTCTCAGGGGTTACCTATACTGAGGCTAATTACCTGCTGCCAGGCCTTCGCTGGGTGGCCATCGCCTTGGTCATAGCGGCGATTGCAGCTTGTGTTAACGCCTTCATATTTCGGCGGATAAGAGTGCTAGCTCTCTCTGTGGTATTCCCTTTCGTCATATTTATCGTGACGGTCATCATCATTCCGGCTTATGTGACCAATTTCGTGGTTAAGCCGAACGAACTGGGGCGCGAGACGCCCTACATCGAACAGAACCTTGCCGCAACGAGGCGCGCCTTTGGCATTGATAAGATTGAGCAAAGAAATTTCGAGGCGGAAACCACGGTCGAATCTTTTGGCTTGCAAAACAATCCCGGCACGCTCGAGAACATTCGGCTCTGGGACTGGCGCGCGCTTCAAGACACTCTCAAACAGATGCAGGCGATTCGGATTTACTATGACTTTCCCGACGTCGACGTAGATCGATATCAAACCGGGGGCCAGGCACGCCAGATGATGATCGCGGCGCGCGAGCTGAATGACTCGAGATTGCCCGAAGCGTCGCGCAACTGGATCAATCAACGGTTGATTTACACCCATGGTTACGGTGTCACCATGAACACCGCCAATGAATTTACTGCCGAAGGCCGGCCACGGTTCATCCTTTCCAACATGCCCATCGAATCGGCGGTGCCTGAGATCAAGGTCACGCGACCGCAAATCTATTTTGGACAGGAAACCACCGGTGATGTTTACGTCAAGACAAAGCAGAAAGAGTTCGATTTTCCCCAGGGCGAAACGGACACTTACACCAGTTACGAAGGCTCAGGCGGGATTCGTGTTGGTAGTGGCCTGCGACGTCTGTTGCTGGCCTGGGCCGTCGGCGATCTCTCCAAGCTTCCCTTCTCGGACGATGTAACGTCAGACAGCCGGTTGATGATCCACAGGAATATTCGCGAGATCGTGAATGGTATCGCGCCTTTTTTGGTTTACGACCGCGACCCTTACATCGTTGCGGGAATTGACGGCAGGCTCTATTGGATGATCGACGCGTTTACTGAAACTGACAACTATCCTTACTCGCGCCACTACCGCGTTGGTGATGATCAGGTCAATTACATTCGCAACAGTGTCAAAGTAGTCATTGACGCTTATGACGGCACCACCAACTTTTATGTCTTTGATCCGGAAGATCCACTGATTGCCGCGTACCGGTCTACTTTTCCCACGCTTTTTCGTGATGCCTCGCAAATGCCGGCCGACCTTCGCGCACACATCCGTTATCCCGAAACTTTGTTGCGCGTCCAGGGCGAAGTCTTTGGCCTTTATCACACGCAAAGCGCGCGCGTTTTCTTTCAAAGAGAGGACGCGTGGAGCGTTGCTCAACAAATGGGTCTCGATGATCAAGGCAGAAAGCAGACCCAGGGCATAGACCCTTATTACGTGCTGATGCAGCTCCCGGGCGAGCAAAAGCGCAATGAGTTTGCGCTCATCCTGCCGTTCACGCCGGCCAATCGCAACAACATGATCGGATGGATGGCCGGCCGGTCTGATGGCGATGAGTATGGCAAGTTGCTGGCATATAACTTTCCGAAGTCGCGCTTGATTGATGGGCCTCTACAGATCGAAGCGCGAATCGATCAAAACGCTCAGCTTTCGGCACAATTCTCTCTTTGGAACCAGCAGGGTTCGCGCGTACTGCGCGGTCATCTACTGGTAATTCCCATCGGGAAATCGTTGCTCTACGTCGAGCCGATCTATCTAAAGGCGGAAAGCAGCCCCATGCCTGAGTTGCGTCTGGTTGTCCTCGCGACTCAGGATCGCCTGGGTGTGGGCCAGTCCTTCAGCGAAGCCATGACCAATTTGTTCGGTGACTCAGCCACGCAACCGAGCCCGGAAAAGCCGGCTCCCGACAAAACCGGCCAGGAGAAGCCTCTCACCGAAGCGCAACCCAAACCATCGCCTACGCCGGCGGTACGCGAAACGATTCAGCAATTGGCCAATCGCGCGGCACAGGAATTTGAGGAGTATCAGAAACTAACTGCGGCGGGCAGGTTGGCAGAGGCGGGCAAGAAACTCGAAGAGCACAAACGCACACTGGAAGAACTGCGGCGCGTCGCCGGCAAGCCGTAAGCTCACTTGATCTTTTCCTGAAGCTCCCGCGCTTCCTTTACCGCGTCATTGTATTCCGGTTCATAACCGGGCGTCGGTGTGATCCCCATCAGGATTTCGATCTGCTTGCGTGCGTCTTCGTTTCGATGAGCATCCACGTAAGCCTGCGCCAGACGCAAACGCATGAGACCGTTGTTGGGCCCGGCCTTGATCCCCTTTTCCAGATAGTCAATTGCTTTCGCAAGATCGCCGCCCAGAATGCGCGGCGCTTTCCGGTACATTTGGCCCAGCGCCATGTACGCGCTTCCGCCTTCGTAATTTGGATCCAGTTTCAGGACCGCTTCCATCTCGCGCTTGATGTCCTCAATTTCGGAAAACCCAGCCAACGCGCTGATTTCGGCATTGCCACCATAGTTCGCTCCCAACCAAAAGTGTCCTTCCGGCCGGTTCTCATTGAACTGGACGGCCTGTTTGCCTGCCTCAGTGCCGTCATGGAATGACTTCTCTTTTACCGCATCGTCGGTGCTGTGTGCGCCCACGTAATAGTTGAACTTGGCCATCCGCCAGGCGACCTCATAGTCGGTGGGATTTGTCGCCAACGCCTGGCTCAACACCACCAGGCCCTGCCTCGCCTTCAGCACATCTGCCCGCTGAGCGTAAAGCTCATCTGCCTCCTTGATCAGCTCGCTCACCGGCCGGTCCGAAGGCGGTGGCGGGGTCTGCGCCGTCTCTTTTCCGCAGCTCGAACCTACCAAGACGACAGCTAACATCGACCCAAAGGCCCACATTTTCGCAGACTTTTGCAGGAAATCAGGGACGCAGGAAGGCATATTGTCTGGTCGGCGCATACAGTGTGTTTTTACCTTTCCGATTTGGTCATCGATAGGGTATATTGTCGCCACAGCAACCCAACAAGTCAGCGGAGGCAGCGTGGCGGCGGCGGCATTTTACGATCTCGAAGGGACATTAGTCAGTACTAACCTGGTTCACACGCTGGGCTTTTACGCGAGGAACCAGCCTGACTTGATTCGCAGCTTCACCAAGAGTGCAGCGACCCTTTTGAGCGTCCCTTTGTTCGCGGTGAGCGACCAGTATAGCCGAAAAGTCTTCAATGACCTGTTCTTCAAACGATACAAAGGCGAGACCGAAGACCGCATGCGGTTTTTTGCCAACGACCTGTTCGAGAAGGTGCTGAAGCCGGCGGTCTTTCCGGGGACGTTTGAACTAATCGAGAAGTCGCGCAGCCTCGGACTCCGACAAGTGGTGGTCACAGGCGCACTCGAAGTTTCCGTCGTGCCGCTGATGGAATACCTCGGGATTGATGACTATGTAGCCAACCGCCTCGAATTCGTGAAAGGCGTTGCCACCGGACGCCTGTTGCCCCCGGTGTTGGCGTCGGCTACCAAGGCGTCATGGATCAGGACCTTTGCCGAACGCGAAGGCATTAACTTAAGCGAGTCATTCGCCTACTCGGACAGCATGAGCGATCTACCGATGCTCTCAATCGTGGGCCACCCGGCCGCCGTGAACCCCGACCTTCGTTTGCGGCAGACGGCGCTTCATCATGATTGGCCGATTTTGAATTTGAAGTAGTCCGTTGTCAGTTGTCAGCGGTCAGTTGCCAGCGGGCAACTGGAACGTGTGACGGCAACTGACAACTAGCAACTGACAACTGACGAAACAATATGGCACTCCAGCTACGCAAGAAAACGCACGAATCCATCGTCTACATCGACAGCGACAGCGCGCCGCGCATCATGCCGTCCGGTGAAGATTTTATTCTTGAAGATATTCCGGTCGGCACGCGCGTGATTTACCCGAATCCGCCGCTGAAGGGTTTGCCAAATCGCGAAGCGGCGATTCGCTATGCGCTCAATCATCCGCTTGATTGCGATCCGCTGTTTGCGCAGCTCGAGCCGGGTATGAAGGTAACCATCGCGGTCGACGATATCAGCTTGCCGCTGCCGCCGATGGCCACCCCGGACATTCGCCAGACGATGCTCGAGATAGTGCTCGACATGCTGGCCGGCCATGGTGTCGACGATGTACACATCATCATCGCCAATTCCCTGCACCGAAAGATGACGCCATGGGAAATGAAACGCATGGTGGGCCAGAGGATCTATGATGATTTTTATCCGGACCGGTATTACAACCACGACGCCGAATGGAAGGAAGGCCTGATCAAGCTCGGCGAGACGCGTCACAAGGAACCGCTGGTGCTCAACCGGCGCGCCGCCGAAAGCGATCTGCTGATCTACTGCAATATTAATTTTGTGCCGATGGATGGCGGTCACAAATCTGTAGCAGTCGGCCTTTGCGATTACGAATCGCTGCGCGCGCACCACGAACCGCAAACTATTCGCGACTCAAACAGCTACATGGATCCGGCCCGTTCCGAACTGGCCAACAAGTGCATCCGGCTGGGCAAGATTGTCGATAAAGAGCTGAACGTCTTTCATATCGAAACGGCCATCAACAATCGCATGTACAAAGGCGACATGGATTTCCTGCTCAAGAATGAAGACGACTTCACTGCTTTTGATCGCATGAAATTCGAGGCCATGCGCTACACGATGAGCAAATTGCCACGCCCGGCCCGTCGCAAGCTGCTGCATTCCCGGCCGTCTCAATACGAGATGACCGCCTGCTATGCGGGAAAGACTGAACCGGTGCACGCAAAAATTATTGAAAAGGGCTTTCAGCAATACGCGATTCCGGTGCGCGGCCAATGCGATATTCTAATCACCGGGATTCCCGACATCTCGCCTTACAACGTTTACTCGATTTTGAACCCATTGCTGGTCCAGGTGATGGGTCTGGGCTATCACTTTAATTTCTATCGCAACAAGCCGCTGCTGAAAAAAGGCGGCGTGATGATCATTCATCATCCGTGCTACGACCAGTTCGATCACAATCATCACCCCAGCTACATTGAATTCTTTAACCGGCTGTTGCCCGAGTCGCGCGACGCTTTCTACCTGCGTGAAAAATACGAGCGCGAGTTCGCCAATAATCCCAGCTATGTAGAGATGTACCGGCGCGGCAACGCTTATCACGGCGCGCATCCATTTTTCATGTGGTATTGGGGCGAGAATGGCCGCCAACACGTGGGCAAAGTGATTGCCGCCGGGGCCGAGAACGCGCACGTGCCCGCGATGCTGGGCTGGGAACGGGCCGACAATCTGACCGAAGCGATCGCCATGGCGCGGAACTACATGGGCAATTCGGCCGAGATCACCATGCTGCATCAGCCGATGATCGGTATTGCGGATATGGAGTAATGCCACAGACTGAGGTCTGTGCTTGTTGAGAAATAGAAACACAGACTGAAGTCTGGGCCACTTGCTTTCATGAATTGGGAATCAGCACAACCAATACTGACGCGTGCGGCGATGTTCGCCGGGACGCTGATTCTTTCCTTCACTGTCGTGGGTTTTCTGCCTTCAACGCGGGCCCGGCGACAGAATAGTTTTGCGCGCGCGGCCGCGGACGGGAGCTTGAATCGCATGCGCTTGCTGCACCTGGCCGGAGCCAACGTCAACTCGCGCAGCAGTTGTTGCTCGCCACTCTTTCTCGCCGCCGGCGAGGGCCGGCTCGAGGTGGTGCGCTATTTACTGGATCAGGGCGCGGACATTAATGCCGTCGAGGCCGGGGGCCGGACTGCAGTTACTGAGGCGGCGTTTTTCGGGAAGTCTGAAGTGATCAAGGAGCTCGTGTTGCGCGGCGCAAACACCAACGCGATTTCCGATCAAGGCACGGCATTGGACATCGCGCTCGAAACCAACCAGCCGTCCGTCGTCGCAGTACTGAAACATTATGGCGCCAGGCGCGCTTGTGACATCCGTGGATCGTGCTGACGGGTTACTAAAATGAATACCAAGTTTTCACCAACTGAAATCTTCAACGACCGAAAGCTATTCATCATCGGTGCGACCGGCTTTGTCGGTAAAGTGACGCTCAGCATGCTTCTGCATCGCTTTCCGAACATCGGCAAAGTCTATGTGACGGTGCGCGCGCGCTCACAGGAAGAGTCCGAGGCTCGTTTCTGGAACAATGTGTTGACGGCCCCACCATTCAATCCGCTGCGCGAGCGTTATGGCGCGGCGCTGGACGGATTTATTCGCGACAAGGTCGTAGTGGTCGGCGGTGACGTTGCGGAAGACAATCTCGGTTTCACGGAAGAAGAAGCGGAACGAGTCGCAGGCGACATCGACGTCCTGATCAACTCAGCGGGCAATGTCACATTTAATCCGACTTTGGAAAGCGCGCTGCGCACCAATGTCGTCGGCACGCGCAACGTGATCGCGTTCGCCAAACGGATGAAGCGGCCCTGCCTGATTCACATCTCAACCTGCTTTGTCGCTGGTAATCGTTCGGGCTCTGTCTGGGAAAACGATGATGTAGTTGGATATTTTCCACGCAAAAACGAGCTGCCCGGCGTGACCTTTTCCTTTGAAGAAGAAATTCGCGACTGCGCGAAGATGAATGAACGCGCGCGTGAAGAAGCCAAAGACGCCATGATGGCGGCCAGCTTTCGCGAGCAGGCCCGCAAGCGACTAAACGAAGAGATGCGCGACGCTGACGATCCGGACGCGCTCGGATTGGCGGTGGCGCGCGAGCGCAAAGTGTGGATCCGCAACCGGCTGACTGAACTCGGCATGCAGCGCGCAGATTTCTGGGGCTGGCCAAACATCTACACGTACACAAAGTCATTAGGCGAGCAGATGGTGGCCGCCGAAACCGGCATGGTGCGCAGCATTGTGCGCCCCAGCATTGTCGAATCAGCCAAGGACTATCCCTTCCCCGGCTGGAACGAAGGATTTACCACGACCGCGCCGATCGTGTTCATGACTTTTAAGGGACAACGTCAAATTCCCGCGAACAAGAAATTGATTCTCGACATTACTCCGGTCGACCAGGTCGCCGCAGTCATGCTGGCGGTGGCCGCCCAGGCGTGCGTCGAACAGCCCAAACTTGTGCACCAGGCCGCTACCGGCGATGCGAACCCGAACAACATGGAGCGGATCATCGGCATGGTGGCTTTGTTCCGCCGGCAGGAAGAGCTAAAGAAAGAGGACGGCATCCGCTTGTGGCGCGAGATTGGCGCGCGCTTCGAAGCTTTTCCCGTGTCTCCTGAGCGCTTTGAGTCGACCTCACTACCGCTGATGAACAAAGCGGCCAGGAAGACTTCCGAGTTATTGGATCGCGCACGGCCACGTTGGGGTGGCGGCCGCTATGAAGGCGTCATCAATCGTGTCAAGCAAACCGTCGATCGGGTCGAGGAAGAAACGCGCGAAGCTAAAGAAGCTTTCGAAATGTTTCTTCCCTTCACTGTCGAAAACGAATACATCTTTCGCTCAGACAACGTGCGTGCACTCTTTGATCGCATCGGCGCAGACGAAAGCCAGCTTCTTACCTGGAACCCTGAAGCCTTTGACTGGTACGACTACTGGATTAACACGCATCTGCCGGGGCTAAAGAAGTGGGTGCTGCCGACGCTCGAGGAAGACATGCGGGCGCAGCCAAAACGCGTCTACACGTATCGCGATCTACTCGAACTTTTCGAGACCACTACCAAGCGTCATTCGACTCGGGTGGCGATGCGTATCGAGCGCGATGGCCGCAAAGAACAGTACACCTATGCAGATCTACGCGAACTGGCGACACGCGCCGCGGCGTTCTTTGCGAGTAACGGCATAAAGTCCGGTGACCGCATCATTCTTTTCAGCCACAACGCGCCTGAGTGGGGCATGACTTACTTCGGCACGCTGCGGGCGGGCGCCACTTGCATTCCGGTTGACGCCGAAAGTTCCACGAACGAAATTGTTAATTTCGCCGGGGCCGGGGAAGCCTCAGCAATCGTGATCAGCGCGCGGCTTTTGGAAGAGCACAAGCAGTTGCTGGACAAGCTAAGTGCCGCAGGCCTGAAAGATGTGAAGGTATGGACCTTCGATGAAGTGTTTGAATTGCCGACCCAGGAAATTGAAGACGAGCGCATTGCCCTGCTGCCACAACGCGTGACTGCTCAGTCAGTGGCCTCCTTGATCTTCACTTCAGGCACCACCGGCAAGCCGAAAGGCGTAATGCTTTCCCATCGCAATCTCACCAGCATGGTATCGATGTTGTCGTCAGTCTTTGACATGGACACCAGCGACGGCGTCTTATCCGTTCTGCCGCTCCACCACACTTTTGAATTCTCGACCGGGTTTCTCACACCACTTAGTCGGGGCGCACAGATCACCTATCTCGATGAACTGAACAGCGAGCAACTGGCCAAGGCTATCAAGAACGGACATGTGACCGGCATGGTGGGCGTGCCCGCGCTTTGGGAATTGCTGCACCGGCGCATCAAAAACCGCTTGCACGAGCGCAGCAAAGTGGTAGGCGACACGGCCGACATGCTGATGAAGTTTAATGCGTGGCTGCGCGACAAGACGCCGCTGAATCTCGGCCAACTAATCTTCTATCCGATTCACGAAGGCATGGGCGGACGTGTGCGCTATTTCATCAGCGGCGGCTCAGCGTTGAATGACAAGATCCAGCGAGACTTTCAGGGCCTCGGCTTTACGATTCTGGAAGGCTACGGACTGACCGAAGCATCACCGGTCCTGACGGTGACGCGGCCGGAAAATCGCATGCTGGCCGGCACGGTCGGGCGGCCACTGCCCGGCGTGCAAATTGATATCAAAGATCCGGACGCGGCTGGTGTGGGCGAAGTGATTGCCCGTGGTCCGAACGTGATGCTCGGCTATTTCGGTAACGAAGAAGCCACCAAAGAAGCGCTGGTCGATCGCTGGCTTTACACAGGTGATCTCGGCCGGCTTGATGAGGACGGCAATCTCTATCTGGTCGGGCGTTCGAAAGACATCATCGTCGACACGAATGGCAAGAACGTCTATCCGGATGAAGTCGAAGAGGTCTATCAAGAGTCGCCCCACATCAAAGAGCTCAGTGTCTTTGGATTGCCCGACGGCATCGGCGAGAAAGTCGCCTGCATGGTCGTTCCTGACGTGGAATACGACATCGCGCTCTCGCGTGCTGACCTGCGCAGCAAGATCGAAGAGCACTTCCGCGAAGTCTCGGCGAAGTTGCCTTATTACAAGCGGGTCAAAGTGCTGCACTTCACCGACGAAGAATTGCCGCGCACCGCGACCCGCAAGGTAAAGCGGCGCGAAGTGGTGAAAATGGTGCAGCAACTGGAAGCGGATCGCTCGTCACAGGTGGGCCTCGAACGCGAAGAAGTTACCGGCGATGCCGTGTGGCTGGCAGACATCGTGGCAGCGGTGGCGAGTCGCTCGGCCAACGAAATTTCGCTGAACACGCGTCTGGGCGATCTCGGCTTTGACAGCTTGATGTTTGTGGAACTGGCCGCGGCCATCGAAAACGCGGGCGGCTCACTGACCGCGCCTGACCGCCTCAATGAAGTGCAGGATGTGCGCGAACTACTCACTGTCGTCAATCGCGTGGCTTCGTCCGGCAGTGGAAAAGAAGCGCCGCGTCTTCGTCTCGAATCGGAGAAGGAAGAAGAGATCCACGTTCCCGAAATGCTGCGCATGGCCGGCAATAAGGCCATCGAAATCGCACAACGCGCGCTGTACGAACGCATTCTCAAGACCAGGTACGAAGGCCAGACCAACATCCCGTTTCACACCAACTTCATCGTGGCGGCCAATCATCAGTCGCACCTCGACATGGGGCTGGTGAAGATGGCTCTGGGAGATGCCGGGGAAGATCTCGTGGCGCTGGCGGCCGCTGATTATTTCTTTGACACGAAATACAAGCGCGCTTACATGGAAAACTTCACGAACCTGGTGCCGATGGAGCGTACCGGATCGCTGCGGCAATCGCTGCGGCACGCGCGTTCGTTTTTGGATCGAGGCTACAACGCGCTGATATTTCCCGAAGGCACGCGCTCAGTGTCCGGCAAAATGGCCGACTTCAAACCGGTGATTGGTTATCTGGCGCTGGCGGCCCGCGTAGGAATTGTGCCTGTCTATTTGGAAGGCACGTACGACGCCTATCCCAAGGGGTCGACACTCCTAAAGAGCCGTGATGTGGCTGCGCGGATCGGACGGCTCCTGACGATCGAAGAACTGGAAAAGATGACCGATGGAATGCCGCGCGCCGAGGCTTATCGTTTGATTGCCGAGCGCGTCCGGCACGAAGTCGTTAATCTGCGTGACCGCACATCCAAGCCGTTTGATGCCAGTTCGGTGCACGACCAGTGGCAGGCCGAGCGGCGCAGCGGCAAATCACGAATCGAAGCGAGTGATGCTGAGTTTGCGGTAGCGGAAGCGTGAGGTCAGTACCACCCCCGGTAGCGGGTGGGTCACCTTCGTTGTCGAACCCACCCGCTACCGCGGGTGGTACTGACCTCATCATCAATGAACTAGTTTTTATGCCAAAGACACCACCAAAGAAACGCACCGCCCAGATCGTGCCGAAGAAAAGCACGAAACGGCACGCGGCGATCGTTAAGAAAGTTCCGGCCACAACCCTGATCACCGGGGGCACCGGTTTTCTGGGCGCGCACCTGGTACGTCAACTGGTGGACTCGGGCTCTAAGGACATCCGGGTGATGGCCACATCGATTCCCGGATGGCTAACCGGACTCGGCGTCGACACGTTTGAAGGCTCAATCACGAATGCTGAAGATGTCGCGCGGGCGGTCGAAGGCGTGACTGAGATCTATCACCTCGCCGGCAAAGTCTCGCGCGAAAAAGACGATGCCCGGGATATGTACACGCTTCATGTCGAAGGCACGCGCTTACTATGCGACGCCGCGAAAAAGGCCGGCGTGAAGACCATCGTGCTCGCCTCAAGCAGCGGGACCATTGCCGTCTCAGAAAAGGGCGACGTGGTGTTGGATGAAACCTACAATCCGCCGATGGACATCATCGCGCAGTGGCCTTACTACGCGAGCAAGGCTTATCAGGAGATGGCGGCGCTGGAGCGATTCTGCGGCAAAGACGAGCGGCTCGTAATCATGAATCCGAGTTTACTGCTCGGACCTGGCGACGATCGTTTGAGCTCAACCAAAGTCGTTCTCGATTTTATGGCGCGCAAGATCGGCGCCGTGCCCAATGGCGGCCTGAACTTTGTTGACGTGCGCGACACGGCGCAGGCATTCCGGGTCGCCATGCAGAAAGGCCGGAACGGACATCGCTACCTGCTGGGCGCGGTGAATTGGACTTTCGTGAAGTTTTTCGACCGGCTTGAGCGTCTGACCAAAGTCGCTTCGCCGCGACTCGCCTTCCCTTCAAAGTTTGCGGTGGCCGGAGCGCGTGTGGTGGACTCACTCTTTCGCCAGTGGAACTGGACGCCTCCGATCGAAGCCGACGCCGTGCAGATGGCCGAATACTACTGGTACTTCAACCACAATAAGGCTCGTCGCGAACTAGGCTTCACGCCCCGCGATCCCGGCGACACGCTCAACGACACGGTGCGTTACGTGCGGGAGAATTTTCTCGGCGGGAAATGAGATAACTGGATAAGGAACTCCGTACCAACTGCGGTAGCAGCTGGATTTTGCGCCCGCGATAAGCTGGTGACCCACCCGCTACCGCAGGTGGTACTGACTCCAGATTTCCTCTTACAGCGCGCCCAGCTGCTTGTACATCTTCATAAAGTCGAAGTTGTTCCAGGACTCGACGAACTTTCCGTCCTTCACGCGCGCGATCGCGATGCCGTCAAAGTAGGTCATCGTGCCAGTGGCTTTGAAGCCCAGGCTATCACCTTCGTGTTTGCCGCGAACTGAACAACGCACGGCAACCAGATCACCTTCAGCAATCGTCTCTTCGACCACCACTTCGATGTTAGGAAACGCTTCGCGGAATTGGGTGTGAAAAGGCAGAAAGCCGCTCGCGCCGCGCAGGGGTTGTCCGTCTTCCGACAGGCCGTGATTGACGGCTTCTTCGGACATCAATTCAATCACAGCTTCCGGTCGCCCCTGGTTCCAGACTTCTTCGAACCAGCGACGAACTAAGGCTTTGTTAGCTTCCTGAGTATTTTGATAGGACATGAGGAACCTCCTAAGAAACACAGTAACAGATCTTTGGATTTGGGTCTTTGGTCTTTGCCTTGCACCTAACAAATCAAAGACCAAAGTCCAAAGATCTAAGTCCAGTCATTCGACGTCTTCTTCATCAACATGAAATTTGTGCATTACGCGATGTGCGACTGGGGAAAGCATGATGCCCATCAGCGCGATGAAAACGACTCCGCTAAAAAGCGCATAGACCGAGGCGAAGACTTTTGCGCCATCGTTGTGCAACTCTCTTACGGGTCCCATCCCGCCAAGAATCATCGAAGCTTCCAGCAGTGAATCGATCCACCCAAGCCCGGCGATCGAGTGATAGCCAACGATCCCGATCGACAAGGCTAGCAGCATCAGGGCCAGCGCCACCAATAACGACGCGATAATCCGTTTGAGAAAAATCGAGCGCGGCGCAATCTTGTCGCCACGCCGCTCGTACATCCACAAGCCCGCCGGTTTCTTCCGGGTGCGCTTAGCCATGGATAGATCCTCAGGGACAGCGAAGCCGCAAAGCGCGGGGAACAACTTCGAAGGTGGCGGGCAGACGGCCCACTACTTCACCGTCCAGTTCGACGCGCACTTCCTTATCTTTGTTCACCGGACGCGCGTTGACCTGCTTCGCCAATGCGTGCGTCACCTCGTCCATACGCAGGTGAGCGCCAAAGTAGAGACGTGGCGCATTCGCCAGAATGCGGAACGCGCTGGCATCTCCGATGGTAATGATGTCAAAGAGCCCGTCATCGAATTTCGCGTCCGGAGCGATCTTCATCGCGCCTCCGTAGTAACGCGCATTGGCCACCGCCAGTTCCGCAACCCGCAGGCGGCGTTCCTCCTGATCGTCAATCTGCAAATAAATCTCAGTCGGCTCAGTCTGCAGAGTAGTTTGCACCGTCGCTGCGGCGTACGAAATCTTGTTGCCCAGCTTGCGCGGCGCAAAAGCGGGAATCCACTTTTTTGATTCGCCACTCGAAGTGCGATCCAGCACCGCCGTGCTCATCCCAAAACTCGCGACGTTCACAAAGAAGCGTGTCTCGCGTTCGCCCGCATCATTGACGAAGATGGTGCGGCCTACGTCGATCATGCGACTGCGCGCATCACGCAGGGCGCGGGCTGCGGCGGCCACGTTGGTGGAAAGGCCCAGCGTCCGCCGAAAATCGCCGCCGGTCCCGCTCGGCAGGACCGCGAGTTCACAATCCTGCTTGGACTCGATGATGCCATTGGCGGCTTCCGAAATCGTACCGTCGCCCCCGCACGCGATGATCAATTTGGTGCCCTCGCTCGCGCTTTCCGCGGCGATCCGTCGTCCGTCGCCAATCGCTTCGGTGAACGCTACCGAAAAAGCGCCAAAGTGCGTGCGCAGATCACTGGCGATCTTGGGCCAGTTCTGTTCGGTAGCGCCATCGGCCGCGGCGGGATTGACTATGACCAGCGGCAATGCAGATTTTGAACTCATGGACTGGAATCGCAGTCGATACAGCTTCGTTCCGGAAGAACGAAGTGTTTATAGACGAAATGACCCCTTTTAGAAAGCAGCAAGCCGAGCGAAATGATTTCGCTCCGCTCGCAAAAATAGATTAATCCCCAGGGCTGTGACGATTACGCCGCTAACGCGACGGAAACCCATTCGCACCCAGCTGCTTGTCTGCTTCAGCCAGCTCCGCAATCTTACTCATCACAAATTCGCCAATCTCCTTTTGCGTGCGGCGCCCGTCCTGACCTTCAAACCGCGACAGGTCAAGCTGCGGACCAAAGTGGACGCGAATCTTGTCGCCGCCAAACCAGTTTCCCAACACCTGCTTTGGCAGGTTGTTTCCCAGACCGGCGATAAAAACCGGCACCACCTGCGGGTTAGCCTCTTTGATCAGCTTGCCGATCCCCGGTTGCGGCCGGAGAAATGAATACGGGTCGTCGTTGAGGTTGCGCGTGCCCTCAGGATGAAAACCGATGACGTTGCCGGCGCCTTCGACACAAAGCTGCACCAGCCTTCGCATTGAATACCTGTCAAAGGGCCGCTTGGCGGGCATCGGATCTCTTCCGGTGACGAAGAAGGGCGGGTACATGGACCACCAACCCATGATCAGGTTCACCATCATGCCGATGGGATTTTGATAGTAGAAACGTCCGCGTACCGGAAAGAAGAGTTGCTTGCGCCAACTTGTCTTCCGAAACAGCGTAGTTGAGACCACGTACATATCAAAGAAAGAGCGATGGTTGGCCACCAGCAGCAACGGTCGCAGGTGATCGACTGCTTCCACGTGCTCGAGGCCGTAGACCCGCATCAAATTGTAAGTGGAAATCCGAATCCAGCCGGCGCCAAAAACATCCTGGCACCACGTCCAGAAACGTTTCCAACCTCCGAGGTTCATCGTGTGAGTAAAGCGGAAGGCCAGCCGTTCAAAAGCCGAAAGCGCGGCTAGTTCTTCGCTGGTAGGCTCGAAAGCGTCAGGCATGATCGCTGGTCAGTTGTCCGCAGTCCGTTATCAGTCGTCAGTGTCGCCGGGCCGGCTGAGTTACGATGCCACTGACTATGGGCTACTGACTACGGACCGTCTTATTCAATCGAAAAGTATCGCGCCTCCGGATGATGCACGATGATGGCCGAAGTCGACTGCTCCGGATCAAGCTGAAATTCTTCGGTCAGCTCAACATTGATTCGCTCCGGGTCGAGCAATGCGAACAGTTTCACTTGATCGGCGAGATCCGGACAGGCGGGATAGCCAAAACTGAAGCGCGACCCCTGATATCCCTGCCGGAACAGTTCGTTCAAGTGCTGCGCATCCCGCCCGGCAATGCCGAGTTCCTGGCGAATGTGTTTGTGCCAAAGCTCGGCCAGTGCTTCGGCGCTTTCCACGCTCAGCCCGTGGAAATACAGATAGTCGGCGTAATCGTAGTTTTCGAAGAGCTTTCGCGAATACTCGCTGGCGCGCCGGCCCATCGTCACGAGGTGGAACGCCACCACATCCATCCGCCCTGATTCTACTGACGCAAAATAGTCGGCGAGGCAAAGACGCTTGCCTGTGGGCTGGCGCGGAAACGTGAAGCGCGTGCGCTCGTTTTGTGTCTCATGGTCATAGATAATCAAGTCATTCCCGGATGATTGGCAGGGAAAGTATCCGTAGACTGCGCGCGGCGCCAGCAAGCCCTCGCGAATGCTCCGCTCTTTCAATTCAGCAAGCACGGGCCGCACATGCTCCGTCAACAGCTTCTGGTATTCTTCGTTTGATTTCCTTCCCTGCTTGAACTGCCACTGTCCTTTGAACAACGCGACCTCGTTGATGTGCGCAAATACATCTTCCAGCGGTATGTCATAGACCGCGCGCGAGCCATGGAACGGCGCTGACGGAATTGGAACATCAACACGCACATCCGACCGCTTCGTGTGCGTCGTATCACCCGAAGGTCTGGCTGTACGTGGCGACTTGCGCACGCCGAGTTTGGCTTCTTCGGCGACCAACTCGTCTTCTTCCGGGATTGGCTGATCCGCAGCCGGCAACCCGGTTTCTACCGCTCCCGGTTCTGACTCTCTGCCGTTAGGCGACATCAGCTTGTCCATGGTGTGCAGCCCGGCGAAGGCGTCACGCGCGTAAAACAGCGTGCCTTTGTACAGTGACTTCAAATCATCTTCGACATACCGTCGCGTGAGTGCGGCGCCGCCCAGCACCACCGGAATGGTGATGCCGCGTTCGTTCATCACTTCGAGATTTTCTTTCATGATGAGCGTGGACTTCACCAGCAGACCACTCATGCCGATAGCATCGGCCTGATGTTCTTCGTACGAGCTGAGTATCGTGTCGATCGTCTGTTTGATCCCGAGGTTGATGACGCGGTAGCCATTGTTGGTCAAAATAATGTCGACCAGGTTCTTGCCAATATCGTGCACATCGCCCTTCACCGTCGCCAGCACCATTGTGCCTTTCGCGGTGGCGCCACCCTTCTTTTCCATGAATGGTTCGAGAAAACGCACGGCGGCCTTCATGGCTTCGGCCGATTGCAGCACGAAAGGCAGCTGCATCTGCCCACTGCCAAACAACTCGCCCACCACTTTCATGCCTTCGAGCAGGATGTTGTTGATGATGTCGAGCGCGGGATAACTCTCGAGCGCGGTTCTTAACTCGTCTTCGAGCCCAATCTTTTCGCCATCGATAATGTGGTTCTTCAGCCGCTCTTCAACTGTCTCGCCTTTGTTTGCCTTTTTCTTCTTGGCAGACTTGACGCCTTCGAACAGCTTGGTGAATTCGACGAGTGGATCGTAAGTGCAGACATCGCCGTCAAACACGCGCCGGTCATAAATCAGATCGAGTGCGACGTTGAGCTGCCCTTCTTCGATGCGATTGAGCGGCTCAATCTTGCTCGCGTTAACGATGGCCGAGTCCAGACCGGCCGTAATCGCTTCGTGAAGAAATACCGAGTTCAGCACTACGCGCGAGGCTGGATTCAGACCGAAAGAAATATTCGAGACGCCAAGAATCGTGAAGACACCCGGCAGCTCTGCTTTGATTCGTCCGATGGCTGCGATTGTTTCAAGCGCGTTGCGGCGGTCCTCTTCGATACCGGTCGAGATCGGCAGCGCGAGCGCGTCGAAGAAAATGTCAGAAGCAGGCAGGTCCAACTCGCCCGTCGCCTGCTCGTAAGCGCGTTTGGCAATCTTGAATTTACCTTCCGCGGTGCGGGCCATTCCCTCTTCATCAATTGTGCCGACGACTACACTGGCGCCATAACGCTTTGCGAGGTCGACCACCTTGGCAAAACGCGGCTCGCCATCCTCATAGTTGGTCGAATTGAGGATGCATTTGCCACCAGCATGCTGCAGGCCGGCTTCCATTTTTTCCCACTCAGTGGAATCAAACATGAGCGGCAACTTGATGCTGGTGACCAGACGCGAGGCCAGCTCGTGCATGTCAGCTTCGCCATTCCGTCCGACAAAATCGACGTTCACGTCAAGAATGTGCGCGCCCTCGCGTTCTTGCTCTTTCGCCAGCGCGACCAGGCCGTCCCAGTCTTCGGCATTAAGCAGGTCCCGCATTTTCTTTGACCCGCTCGCATTAACGCGTTCGCCGACGATCAAAAACGAAGCGTCCTGAACGTAAGGCTGCTGGAAATAGATGGATGACGCGGCCGGGATGACTTTGGCGTCCCGCGCTTTCGGCGTGATGCCCTGCATCGCTTCGACGACAAGCTTCAAGTGCGCTGGTGTCGTACCGCAACAACCGCCCACTATGTTCACGCCAAAGTCGTTAGCGAAGTGGACGATCTGCGCAGTGAAAGTTTCCGGCGTTTCGTCATAGTGCATCTTGCCTTCCACAACCGAAGGCAGGCCCGCGTTGGGCAGGACCGAAACCGGCAAGGCCGCGTTTTCACAAAGATACCGAATGCTTTCGGTCATATGGCGCGGGCCGGTCCCGCAGTTCATGCCGACAACATCAATGGGAAAAGGCGCCAGGGCGGTCAGGGCCGCGCCAATTTCAGTGCCGTTGAGCATGGTGCCAAATACTTCAATCGTCACCTGGGCAATCACGGGAACGCGCCGGAGATTCGCTTTGAAGTTTTCAAAGATGGCTGAGAGCGCCGCCTTTGTTTGAAGCAGGTCCTGGCACGTCTCAACAATTAGTAAATCAACCCCGCCATCCAGGAGTCCGCGCACCTGTTCAGCATAGGCCGCTTGCAGATCGCGAAAGCCGATATGGCCGAGCGTCGGGAGTTTCCTGCCCGGGCCCATCGAGCCCGCCACCCAGCGCGGTTTGGCTTTGGTCGCGTAGTCGGAAGCAATGCGTTTTGCCAACGTCGCCGCCAGGACGTTCATCTCGTACGTCTGGTCAGCCATATCGTACTCGGCAAAGTCGACTGTGGTGCCATTGAAAGAGTTGGTTTCGATCACATCGCAACCGGCATCGAGAAACGCCTTGTGAACGTTCTCAACCGCGTCGGGCCTGGTGATAAGCAGGTTTTCGTTGCAGCCTTCGAAGCGCAAACCGCCGAAATCATCCAGCGTTAGGTTCTGAACCTGCAGGTTTGTGCCCATCGCCCCGTCAAAGACGATGATGCGTTCCTTCAATGTGTCGAGAAACTTACTCATTTGATATCACTGCCTAATTCAAGCGTACCCGGTCGAAAAATTCTAATGCTGCCAGTGTAGGGACTGCCGGCAAGTCTGGTTGAAAGCACGACGCGATTTTTCGCCAGGCCACGATCTGCATCTACGATTTCCAACGAGGCCGGCATCGCAAACCCCTGGAAATCTCCATAAGGCGAAGCCGGATCCAAAACCATTTTGAGGTTCTCGACAACGTACTTGTCGGCAACGAGCAAAGCCGTGGCGATCCTCCTGAGCGAATATCGCGCTTCAAAAACATAGCCATTGGCCGTCGCACTCACCTTGCTCGCGATTGGTTTGATGACAAAGCCTCGCCGGGTGACCAAACGCACCGTATCACCACTCGTGACTTGATTGTCAGTTACTTCGACGGCCAGAAACAAATCGTCGCCTTTACGGGTTGAATGAACGCGCGCCGACAGGTCATTTGCGCCGTGCCACGCTTTTCGATTCCGCAAAACCTGTTCTCGATCCCGCAGCTGCACCGTGTAGCCGGGCGACTCATCGGGAGAAATACGGCCATCGATTTGCGGCATGGTTTCGATCGGCCAGACTTCCAGCTCGTAATAGCTGCCGCTGGTCTCGGGCTTCTTCGGTTGGCCTTCATATCCGCCCTTTTCACTTGCTTCAACCAGTCCGGTCGAAAGATTGATGTCCTGATTGTCGTAGTGTTCAAGATCGAGCGTGTCGGTATTTCCCATAGCTAAGCCGACCAACCACCACTTACCGTTTTGAAAACGATACCGATGCGTAAAGCCCCAACGATCGCGTGAGCCGCCGTAATGAGAAATCACCACTACGCCCTTATCGATCGACAAATCATCAAACGGATCACCGAAGGCGCCGCCTTCATCACCATCAAGGACCGCCGCATCGCTGACCACCGAACGATGAAGCTTACCGTCGCTCTCCCGCAACGCGAGAACGAGCACGTGCTTCACCACCACATCTTCGGATCCGGGTGAATCCGGGCCGCCATGCGAAATGACAAAGGCCGCATCAGCCAGGCCGTCTCCATTGAGATCTTCTTCGCGCAGTATTTCTTTCTCAAAGTGCCAGCCATCGGGGGCAAATTGCGCGGCCGTGTCAGCGGTCGCCGGAACATTTAAAGGCGGCCGCTTAACTTCCTGCGCAATACAAAGTGACACCATCGTTGCAAACATGATTAGGCCACCAATTCTGTGTGTACGCGTAAACATCCGATTCAAATCACAAAATCAAAGCCCCGCGCTGAAACAACGCAGGGCCTTCTTCAAACCTTTTTCGCTTGCAGCGGTTGAAAGACTCGCCGAGCTGTTTAGCGGGTTGTTTTACGTGGCCGCAAGTCGCTTTAACTCACCACGTTTGTCCGATGGCTATTGAAACATCGCGGGCCCATGGTGTCAACAGCCGAGACTGTCGCTTGCTGGTATTTCTAAAAGGGCCGCCCACGTTGCGCATCGTTTTCACTGGCGTCAGGGCCACCGCGCCAATTCATTCATCGCTGATCTGACAAATCACACAGGGTGCAGTTGGGTGAAGTAGCAAAGGTCCGCCGGCTAATCTCTTAGTTTAGGTTCTGGCTGCGCTTGCTCTGCGATCTCTGCATCTCCGCGGTAAATCGTCTTGGGAATAACTCACCGCAAGAGACGCCGAGAACGTGAGCAAGCGCCGAGAATCTCAAATAAGGAGACTGCTGTCCGCGGTTTCCTATTTACCATTTACGATTTAACATTTACCATCTTCGTTCATGCGTCGCGCCATCTTCCCAGGCTCTTTCGACCCGGTCACTAACGGCCACCTCGATATCATTCAGCGCGGCTGTAAACTCTTTGACGAAATCATCGTCGCCATCCTGGTAAATCCGGAAAAGAAGGCCTTCTTCAGCCTCGCAGAGCGTTCGGACATTCTGCGTGATGTGCTCAGCGGCATTGATAGCGGCGGCTGCCACGTTACGGTTGATCGTTTTGAAGGCCTGCTGGTGCAGTACGCCGCCGAAAAAGAAGCCCATGCGATCGTGCGCGGCATCCGCGCCATTTCCGATTACGAGTATGAATTGCAGATGGCTTTGATGAACCGGCGGCTGCAACCGCGTCTGGAAACCGTATTCATGATGCCCGCCGAGGAATATTCGTACGTAAGTTCGCGGCTGGTGAAAGAAGTTTTTCAACTGGGCGGGCCAATCTCGGGTCTGGTGCCGCCGATCGTGGAACACCGCATGCGCGCCAAGACCTGAGAATAGTCTGGCTTTTTTGAGCTTATTAACCTGCCGAAGGAGACCTATGAAGAAGACAATGTCACTGAGTGGAATCGTATTGATGGCCCTCGTGTTTTCTGCGACTGCTATTGGCGGTGGAAAGCCACCAACCAAGACGCACCAGTTCCGATGCACCGATCGTAATCAAAGCATGTATTTCATCGTGTATGAGAATAACGGCCAGATCACCAACGGCCACATGTATGTCGAAAACATGCAGGTAGGCGTTCTCGACGTTGAAAACGCCGGCACGAATGTGATTAAGGCAAAAGTCGTTGGCAACACTGCCACCAACATCGCTTTCCAGTTGCATAAGAACCCGGGAAGCGTGATGGTCGCTAATTATGGCTCAAATCCCAGTCGCGTAGAGGTATGTAAAGCGAGCTACAAATATCAATAGCCGCCGGCTCTGAAGGTATGTCAACCAAAGTAGCAACTACGTTTTCGCCTTCTCAAAACGTGGCTCAGATGAAAGCCTCGTCAACGCTGGCAGCGATGCAGGCGGCGGAAGCTATGCGCGCCGCCGGCATTGACGTGGTCGATCTCGGCGCGGGCGAACCTGATTTTGACACGCCGCAAAACATCAAAGACGCCGCCGCTGCCGCCATGGCGGCCGGCAAAACAAAATACACACCCACCGCGGGCACGCGCGATATCCAAAAAGCGATCATCGGTTTCTATCAACGTGAATTCAACCTCGGCTATGAACCCAGTGAGGTGATGTCCACCGCCGGCGGCAAGCAGGCCATCTTTAACGCAGTCGTCTCACTCGTAAATCCGGGCGACGAGATTCTGATTCCCAAGCCGTACTGGGTCACGTTTCCCGAAATTGCCACCTTCGCCCGCGCCAGGCCAGTCTTCATCGAAACCGAAGAAAACGGGTTCGTGCTCACTTCCGACATGGTGCGGCGCGCGATCACAGCGAAGTCGAAGCTGATCATTCTTAACTCGCCCAGCAATCCTTCAGGGCGCGTGATTCCGCCGAGTGAATTCAAGCAGATTATGGAAGTAGTCGCGGAACACGGTCTCTACGCGATTTCTGACGAGTGCTATCTGCGTTTTGTTTATCCACCCGCTACAGTTTTCAGCGCCGCGACCCTGGCGCCTGAGTTGCGCAGTCGCCTTTGCATCGCCGGATCTTTTTCCAAAACGTATGCCATGACGGGCTGGCGAGTGGGCTACTCGCTGGCCAGTGCTGATTGGACTCGCGCGATGTTAAAGGTGCAGGGACACTCAACCAGCAACACGACATCGATTGCGCAGGCAGCTGCGGCCGAAGCTTTGAATGGCCCGCAGGAATCGGTGGCCGCGATGCTGGGCGAATACACGCGGCGGCGAGAATGGCTCTTGCAAGCCTTGAATGAAATCCCCGGCTTACGCTGTCCGCAACCCGAGGGTGCCTTTTACGCTTTTCCCGATGTGCGCGGCTGTTTCAAAGATCGCTTTAAAACATCGGCGGAGTTCAGTAACGAGTTACTTGAGCAGGAACAAACCGTCGTGACCGACGGGGCGGCGTTTGGCGCGGAAGGGTACATTCGCATCTCGTACGCGACGTCGTTGGAGCGTCTGCAGGAAGGCGTTAAGCGGATTCGACGCGTGGTGGAAGAACCTAAGCTGACGTCATGAAGTCAGCACCGGGAGCGGTAGCGACCGGGTCTCAACTTAGCCCAAGGCCGAGATAGCCGGAACAAGCTCGTTCTGACCTCATCGCCTTGTAAAAAAGAGGCGGCACTGTGCCCGCCTCTAGATTCTTTCAGCTTAACTGCGTTTTAGTAGAGGTTGAAGTTGTATTCCAACTGCATCCACATCGAAACGGCATGACCGTCCTTTTGCGCCGGCACAAATCTAATCTGCTTCGCCGCCGCAATCGCCCGCTCAGTCAGTCCATCCGGTAAGCCACGAATTGTCGAGATGTTCGAGACCGAACCGTTCGACGAGAATACGGCGCGCAAGACCACGGTTCCGGTGATCTGATTCTTTCGCGCGGATTCCGTGTACTGTGGTTCAGGCTTTTCGAGGACACGCGCACGGCTGGTGACTTCACCGCTACGAAAGATGCGGTTGTAGTCTGTACCACCGCCACCACCGCCGGGACCACCGCCGCCTTCACGACGTTCGCCACCGCCCGTGTTGCCCCCATTGCCAGGGCCAAAACCGCCGCCCGTTCCCGAGCCGATGCCGCCGCCGGTACCCGTGCCAATGCCATTACCGGTTCCCGAACCGGATGAAGGGGTTGTCGACTTTGATTTCGGATCACCGTATTGGAGGTTCCGTGTGTCAGGTGGAAAGAGCACCGGATCAGCGTCCAGCGTTGCCGGCATCGGCAAGGATGGATTCTTGATCACTGGCGGATGCGGATCAGGAGCGACCACCTGTGGAATGGTCAGAGAAGCTTGCGGAACTTTGCCGAAAGAGGCCGGAGTTTGTTCTTCGCGACCGCCGCCGCCGCCGCCGCCCGCTTTAATCTGTTCCTTCTTGCTGCCGCCGCCCGTGCCCTTGGCCAACCCGGCCGTTCCTTCGTCAGGCGTTGGCTGCTCGTTCGGAATATCGGTAATCATCTGCGTCAGCTCGACATCTTCCTCGTCGGCTTTCGCTGCCGCAGTGGCGCGTTGCCGCATATCCAGGAAAAGGCCGCCGCCCACTACCAGGAACAGCATCGCGAACGCTGCAATGATTCCCGAAAGTACATTACGTGAATCGGATGGTCGCGCGCCCATCACGGCGCTGCGATCGCGACTCAACATGGTTGCGAAGATACCGATCAAGCCGAGGAAACCAATGATCGCCACGACAATCAGAGTCCGCCGCGAAGGTCCGCCGGCCCCCTGAGTTCGATCGAGAATGAAAATCGCGCCGACCAACACGGCCATCGCGATGACAGAAAGCAGCGCTGCAATCTTGACCTCGCGAGTGGCGAAAAACCCGCCGGCCATCTTGCCGTAACCTTGAAAGGAACGCTTCACAAAGCCAAATGGATCCCGCTTGAACTCAGGCCAGGTCAACTGGTAGTTGTGAGCCACATTGCCCAACTCGCCCGCGAGCCGGGACATCAGTCCTGTGTCTTCGAGAATTGTCAGGTGGTATTCGCCAATATTTTCGCCATGAGCCGCCGCGTAACTGATGGTCGGTGGGGCCTCAACGCGAGCCGGCGCCGCTGTAATCGTCTCAGGCGGAGCGATCGTCTCCGGCACATTGGCGGATTCGCTGGACCTGGCCGCAGGCACCACGCTGAGCGGCGAACCGTCCACAGGGCAAAAGCTAAACCTGTCGGCGAATTCTTCCTGGCAAGTGTTGCAAAATTTCATCTTAACTACCTCGCTATCCCGCTGGGGATAAAGTACTGAATCGGGCGCGGCCGAACTGCTCATGCTTTGTTGATAAGCAGAGGCCACACGGTTGTCTAACGAACCGGGTGCTGGCGGAACATTCCACTGCCGCAGTAGATCCCGTAGCTCCTCATCCTGCATGAACTTCGCGTCAAAATCACTCATTTCCAAAACTCCGTCGCTCATGCAGGGCCTGCCGGCGACCGTCACGCCCGCTTCAATTTACCAGCTTCACGGCCGATTCGGAAATACCGATCAAGCCGGTTGCGCAACTTTTCGCGAGCGCGAAACAAACGAGCTTTCACAGTGTTTGAGTCGGCCCCGACCACCGTGGCGATCTCAGCCAACGAAAGCTCTTCATATTCAAAAAGCACCAGCGCCTCTCGCTGCAAAGGCGGCAGGCTGGCAACCGCCCGTTCCACCTCTGCGGCCAGCTCACCTTCAAGGACATTGGTCATCGGGCTGTGCCGATCACCGGACTCGGGCTCGATGCCGAGTTCGTCCAGCCCGGCCTCACGACCCGAACTGTGATAGCGCTTGGCCGCCAGGTTTCTAGCCGCCGCGTAGATGTATGTACGCAGCGAGGCCCGGCGGGGATCAAATCGTCCCGGGTCTTGCATCAAACTCAAAAAGCAGTCGTGCGCAACGTCTTCCGCGGCATCGGCGGAACCCAGCAGCCGGTAGGCAAACCGAAAAATCGGGTCCCGGTAACGTTCGTACAGGGTTTGAAAAGCATTGCTGTCGCCGTTCGCCGCTTCTGCAAGCAGCAGCTCGTCTGTCACCTGGTTCGCCAATCAAAGCGCTCGATCCTGCAGGAAGATCAACTTCCTACTGTTTAATTACTACTAATCGCTTGGAAGTTACGAAATTTTTTGAGTTCTCGCTGGAAATTTTCCCCGCGCCGGCAGATTATACTATCGACAGCCTGCTTTTTTGACCTCGCGAACGGCATCTATGTTCCGGTCACACAAGCCTATGATGCCATTTGGGTTACTCAGGTTGACGGGCATCCGCGCGACATCTAAACTCTTTTTCGCCGCATCCCAGAAACGCCGCTGAAAGGTTTCCAAAATTCGAAAAAATCGCGGTTAATGCCTCCTGGTGTTTTGTTTCAATGCTAAATAAGACAGTCAATTTGCCTGCCTCGCTCAGAACGGGAGCAATTCTGGTTTTTTTCTGCTTGTGCTGGTCCGCCCAGACTTTCGGGCAGACCGCACCGGCTCCCGAGCGGGAAACGCTGCTGAATGGACTCAAGATCCTTTACTGGCAGCAGCCTGGTAATCCCAACGTCGCACTAAAACTAAGAATTCACAGTGGCGCTGCTTTTGATTTGGCTGACAAGGCAGGAATGATGGCGCTTCTCGGCGATGCCCTGTTCCCCGACGCGTCAACCCGTGAATACGTGACCGAAGACTTGGCCGGCCGCCTCGAAGTCAACACGACTTTGGACGTGATCGAGGTGACCCTCACGGGCAAGGCTAGCCAGCTGGAACGAATGATCGATTTGCTTCGCGGAGCAGTGATCACCACCCAACTCAGTCCCGACAATGTCACCGCACTGCGCAACGCACGAATCAAAATGTTGTCGGACAAGCCGCCTACCGCAATCGACGTGGCTAACGCCGCCATAGCCGCGAGACTGTTCGGCACGTTTCCGTATGCGCGTCCGGCCGAAGGTACGGTCACCAGTGTTGCAAAGCTCGAGCGCGCCGATCTAATGCTGGCGCGCGAACGCTTTCTGAATGCCGACAACGCATCGTTAGCCGTGACCGGTGGAGTCCAGAAAGCGCGCATGATGCGCGCGCTCCGGCAACTGCTTGGTCCATGGGCCAAGTCTGAGCGCACAATCCCCTCGACCTTTCGCCAATCGGCGGCCCCTGACACACGAGTGTTGGTGATTAACCACGCGTCAGGTGGCAACGCTGAGATCAGACTCGCAGTTCGCGGCCTGGCTCGCGCTGACAACGACACCCTGGCAGCAAATCTCCTTGCGTACGTTGTTCGCGAGCGCTGGCGTCGCCTTCAGGCTCTGTCAGCGGTTTCGGTCCGTCACGAAAATCATTTGCTCCCGGGCATCTTCATCCTGAGTGCTTCTGTCCCCACGGATAACGCCGCGCGCGGAGTTTCTGACGCGCAGGACGTAATGCGCGCCATCGCCACCACCGGCCCCACGGCGACTGAGTTGGAACAAGCGCGCGCGCTGCTGCTTGCAGATATTTCTAATCAAATGTCGCAATCTGAATCGGTTGCTGACGCGTGGCTCGACGTCGACACTTTCAATTCGCCGCGGCCGGACACGATCGCCACACTCGTGCGTGGTTTGTCAGCGGGCGATGTGCAACGCGTAGCGGCGCGGCTTTTCAAGGACGCTCCCGTTGCGACCGTTGTGGTCGGCGATTCCGATCAGCTGAAAGCATCATTCGCCGGCAAGATGGAGACCAGCGCCGAAGTGCCCAGGACTACTCAGCCTGCTACACTGCCACTCGTAAAACCCTGAGCGTTTTAGAAAGCTATCGCAAGCCGCTTGCAACCATTGCCCGAATGCCATGGGCTTAACTGATCCTGCGAAGACGAACAATTTACCTGATGATCACGCTCGGCGGGTGCGCGACATGTTCGCGCGAATCTCATCGAGATACGATCTGCTGAACCATCTGTTGTCAGCGAATATCGACAAGCGATGGCGTCGCACCACCATCAGGAAATTGCAGCCGCTCCTTCCGGGCCATGCGCGCGCTTTGGATGTCGCGTGCGGCACCGGCGACTTGAGTATCGAGATCTTTGAACACACCGGCGCGCACGTAATCGGATTGGATTTTTGCCGGCCGATGCTGGAACTGGCGCGGCAGAAAACGCAGCGCATTAGTTTTGTCGAAGGTGATGCCCTGCGACTTCCGTTTACGGACGGCACGTTCGATCTGGTCACCATTGGCTTTGGCCTGCGAAACCTTGCCAGCATTGAAGCCGGGTTGAACGAGTTGAGCCGGATTCTGAAACCAGGCGGATGGGTTGCGATTCTTGAGTTTTCGCAGCCGACTGGCCGCTTTTTTCGTACACTCGTCAGCTTTTATTACAGTCTGCTGCCGCGTTTTGGCGGACTGGTGAGTGGCTCGCGAAGCGCGTATCAGTATTTACCTGACACGATTTCGCGCTTTCCCAATCAGGAAAAGCTGGCCGAGTTAATGCGCGGCGCGCGGTTTGCAGAAGTAAGCTTTGAAAATTTAACCGGCGGTATTGCAGCGATACACATCGGCCGCCGGCTTTAGTGGCACAGACTCTAGTCTGTGATTCCACTCTACGGATCCACAGACGAAGTCTGTGATACGAATTGGTTGCGCCCACACGGGCGATCAACCAAAACAACGTAGTCCGTGGGGCTTGCTAAGTTGAATTTGTAGTGGTTGTCGGGGCCGCTGCGGATTTGACGACGCAAGTCCCAGCCGGGCTACGTTCGTTTGTTCTCCACGACATCTATCACCTCAAACCTCAGTTGACTGGCGACAGGCTGGCAGCCTGTCGTACTATCATCCGCGCTCGGTCCTTTCTAACTTAATTCGGACTTTCGTTTGATGAAACACAAACTGTTCGGAGTACTGCGCCGCATAGGGTTTCTGGTGCTCGTAGTCTGGACTGTCGTTTCGCTGGTCACGCTGTTGATTGAGCTCGTGCCTGGCGATCCGGCCGTGGCGGTTTTGGGGGATCAGGCCACACCTGAACAATTGGCGCAGTTTCGCGCGAAGCATAAACTGGATCGTCCCGCCTTCTTCTTTGGAATTCCCGCCGATGAGAATGGGCGCCGACACCTGCGCTGGTACGGTGCCGACAATCGTTACAGCGATTACTGGATCGCTATTCTGCACGGCGACCTGGGAAAATCCTTCCGCACCGATCAGCCGGTAAAGGATCTCATTCTCGAGCGTTATCCGGCCACGATCGAATTGGCAGTCGTAGCGATGCTGATAGCTGTCTGCATCGCGATCCCGCTGGGCGTAATGGCCGGTCGCAACCGCGGCACCCTTCTGGATAACGCGCTGTCAGTGGTCGCGCTTGTGGGTATTAGTCTGCCCAGTTTTGTCATCGGTCCAATGCTGGTCTACCTATTCGCGGTAAAGCTGGGCTGGCTGGCGCCTTCAGGGCGTTTTGACTGGAGCGACATTATCCTGCCCGCGTTTACTTTAGGTGCGGCCCTTTCGGCAATCCTGACCCGCATGGTGCGCTCTTCAGTAATCGAAGAGTTAGGCGAACCTTACGTGCGCACGGCGCGCGCAAAGGGCTTGAGCGAGCGCACGGTTGTTTACAAGCACGTTCTGAAGAATGGACTGATTCCGGTGGTGACAATCCTGGGTTTGCAACTCGGAGTATTGCTGGCCGGAGCGATTATTACGGAAAAGATTTTTGGCTGGCCCGGGCTGGGGCTGTTGCTCGTCGAAGATGGCATTGCCAAACGTGATTACAGCATCGTGCAGGGCTGCGTGCTCGCTATCAGCACCACCTACATCATCGCTAACACGCTCACCGATGTATTGTATCGGTGGCTCGATCCGCGCATAAGAGTGTCATGAGCAGATTAGGAATCATCGGAATCGTTATTGTCGCGACCTTTGTGATCGTTGCCGTCTGTGCGCAGTGGATTGCGCCGCACGAAGTCGGCGCGACAAATCTGTCGCTGCGTTACATCGGGCCCTCGGCCCAACACTGGTTCGGGACAGATTCCACCGGACGCGACATCTTTTCCAGGGTCGTGTTTGGGGCACGCATTTCTCTCGAAGTTGGCATCGTTGTTGTTTCCGTCTCGGTAGTGATTGGCACGTTTATAGGTGTCATCGCGGGATTCTATGGCGGTTGGATTGATCGATTCCTGTCCGGCTATATCTTCAATGTTTTTCTTGCGTTTCCCGGATTGCTTTTGGCGATCGCCGTGGTTGCGTTCCTTGGCGCCGGACTTAACAAGCTGATCTTTGCCTTGTGCATTATTGGCTGGGTAGGATACGCGCGTCTGATTCGCGCCCAGGTTCTGAAGGTTCGCGAATACGATTTCGTGCAGGCCGCGCGCGCGCTGGGCGCCGGCGACTTTCGAATCATGGTAGTTCATATCCTGCCCAACGCTATTCAACCACTGATTGTGCAGGCCAGCCTCGGGATGGCCGGCGCAGTTTTGTCGGAAGCTTCGTTATCGTTCCTGGGCCTGGGTGTGCCGCCTCCGGCGCCATCATGGGGTGTGATGATCGAAGAAGCCCGCGACCTTTCCACGTTGCAAGCTGCTCCGCACGCGTTGATCTTTCCCGGATTGGCCATCGCGCTCACGGTCCTGGCTTTCAATTTTATCGGCGATGGCCTGCGCGAGTATCTCGATCCACGCCAACGACGTCGCTAATTGCGGACACCCGACCTTAAGGGAGGGTGCGAAGATTCCTTGACTATGACCTCTCGGGAAAAACCCGCAAACGGAACCTCGGGTGCGGCTCTTTCAATCGATCACATCTCGAAGACTTATCCCATTCCCTTTCTGCGCCTGAAGAAAATGTTCGGGCGCAAGTTCAAACCGCCCGTCGAGGCAGTGCGCGACGTTTCGTTCAATGTTGGTGAAGGTGAAATCTTTGGATTGATTGGACCGAACGGCGCCGGCAAGACCACGCTGACAAAAATGATCGCGACGCTAATTCAACCGACATCGGGCAAGGTAACCGTAAGGGGCTTTGACAGTGTGCGCGAGGACGAAGAAGTGCGGCGCAATATCGGACTGGCCGGAGCTGAGGAAAGAAGTTTTTATTGGCGGCTGAACGCCGAGCAAAACCTTTTGTTCTTTGCGCGCTTGTACGGACTGAGCGGCGCACGCGCCCGGCGCCGGATCGCCGAGTTGCTTGAACTGCTTGAACTCGGCGATCTTTCGCGCCGCCGCTTTGCCGAGCTTTCCACCGGCAACAAGCAGCGTTTGTCCGTAGCGCGCGCCATGCTCGCCAGCCCACCCATCTTATTGCTGGACGAGCCGACGCGATCACTCGATCCAATCGCCGCAGTGCGCATGCGGGCCACCATCAAATCGCTCGCCCAGGATCGTGACAAGCGCATGACGGTATTTTTGACGTCGCACAATCTGGCCGAAGTCGAAGAGTTGTGCGATCGGGTCGCCATCATCAGCCGCGGAAAGATTCGCGCGCTCGACACGCCGCGCAATCTGAAAACAACCCACACCGATAACGAACGCGTTTCCATTAGTTTTATCGCGCAGGATGCAATGCAGGTTGAGGCGGCGCTGCGCGAGAGCTTCCACATTCAATCGCTGACTCTTGAGCGCGGCGCCGATGAGGATGCCTGGTTACTCGCATTTGCGCGCAAGACCGGGGACGACATGCTTGATCGTGCGTTGCGGGTACTACAGCAAAATAACTGCATGATTAGCAGCGTTGAATCTGAGCAGGCCACCTTGCTTGACGTGCTCGAAAGCTATGAAGCGAACGAGCCCCCGCGAAAGGGGGAGAGCCAGTGAATCCTCTGCTCTTTCTCCTGCGCATTTGGGCTTTCGTGGCGCGCGACTGGCGGCTGGAACTCAGCTATCGGATGCAGTTTTTTCTCCGCGTGCTTTCCATCCTGATCGTCGTCACCACGCTTTTCTTTATTTCAAAGATCTTCACGGGTTTTGCTGACCCGAGATTTTCGCAATGGCGCGACCCGCTGGCGGCCTGGCTCACCGGATTGGCGGTGCTGAATTACTTCATGACGGGATTTTCGAGTCTGGCGAATGCCATTCGACAGGAGCAGGTCCAGGGGACTCTGGAAAGCGTCTTGTTGACTCCGATCAGCGTGCCCACCGTGATCGTGGCCAGTTCCGCGTGGGACTTTGTGCAGGCCACCTTCTTTTCGTCGCTTTACCTGATCTTTGGCTGGCTGTTTTTCAACGTTCACTACCAGGGAAATTTTTTGCTGGCGCTGGCGTTTCTGTTGCTGACCACGGTCGTGCTCTCCTGCTTCGGCATTCTGTCCGCCAGTTTCGCCATGGTCTTCAAGCGTGGTGATCCATTCGGAATTTTTCTGGGCACCGGATCGGCGTTGTTCTCGGGCGTCTTTTTTCCGACACAGCTGATCGGCGAATATGCCGGCCGCGTGGCCAGCATCTCTCGCATCCTGCCGCCCACCTACGGACTGGACGGAATTCGGCGCGTCCTGATCGAAGGGCAAGGCTTGAATCAAGTGCGCGAGCCACTGTTCAGTCTGCTGCTCTTTCTGGTAGTGCTATTGCCGTTGTCTTTATGGGTCTTTAATCGCGCAGTGAAGCGAGCTAAGCGCGAAGGAAGTTTGATTCAGTATTAGCGTGGGTTTGCTGCACAAGTCGCCCGACGAATCGTGGCCGCAGACTCTTGCCGACGTACGGCGGCTGAGAATTGAAAAATCAGCAGTTCATGGTTCCCGTTACTGGCTGTCTGCTCTGCTGCTTTCCTGTCCTTGCTATTATCCGCGTCTCTCTTCGTAAATCTGCGGCCAAGCCACTAGTCTTTCTTCGCAATTGCGGGTGCGGTGGTGTAACTGTCTCGGGCCCGCACTACCAAATTTGGAAACCGCACCTTAACTTTGATGGCCCGCTCTGCTCCCGGCTCGGTCCGCGTTCTTGGGTAGTAGCCAAGGCTGTACTGTACTCCGAGCTCCGAGGTGATCTTCTCGAATGCCGGCCCTACTTCGCGTAGATCATCGGCGCTGTAAAAACGGCCGCCTGTCTTATCAGCCAGGTTACGCAGGTACGGCTCGCTCACCGCATAGCCCTTCAACAGCCGGTCACGTACTTTGTTGCGCGCCTTTTCGTTTTTGATTTGGCTGAGACGCTCAGGCAATTGCGGAAGTGTGTTGTAACGCACCGTGTAGACCAGCACGTCCAGTTCAGCAATGTCCGCGAGGGTTTGCTTCATCGGCGTGCGGCTGTTTTGATCGACACCGTCAGTCATCAGCACAATCGCTTTGCGTCCGGGAATTTGCTGCATGCGCTTGAGGGTAAAGTCCACCGCATCGTACAGGACAGTGCCATCGGTAACTGCCGGAATCAGGAGTTTGCCGCGACGAATCTCAGCGACCGTAGCCGGCTCAGTCAACACGCTTATTTTTCCGTCAAAGGTAATCGCCATCAAACGATCGTTGGGCCGCAAACGGCCGACAAACGTATTCGCCGCCGCGCGTATCTGCGCCAATTGAGATTGGGTCGAACCGCTGACATCCAGCATCAACGCCACGGTGAAGGGCTTTTCGACTGAGGCAAAATAACTAACCTGCTGCTCGACGCCGTCGTCGAATATTCGAAAGTCTTCCTTGTGGAGGTTCGCCACATAGCGGCCGTCGCGATCCATGACGATGGCCGGCACCGTAATCAGACTCGTGCTCACGCGCAGAATGCCGCCCTCGTCGACTTCGGTTGGCTGTGTTCCTCCCTGGTTGTCCGGCTGGACCGTCGGCTGCGCGGCAGTCGATTGCAATACGGGCGGTTTGCGCGGAGCTTGCGCATAAACAGCGGTGAGGCTGTAAGCGCAGCAAAAGATCGCGGCGATAAAGACAGTGATAGGTCTTGTCATGGTTTGAAAGTGCTATGTCTCAAGTCTCGATTTTGACCTGTGTCTTGAGACTTCAGTTCAAGTAACAACTAAATAAACAATGAAACCGATGAATATTTCAGGGTAACCCAGGCGAACGGGTCCGAATAACACTCAATCATAAGTCGCTCGGGCCACATGAGGTCAGAACCGGGAGCGAATCCCTCTCCTTGTGGGAGAGGGCAGGGTGAGGGTCTCGACGAAGTCGAGAATAGCGACCGGGTAGTGGTTATTTCAGGAGAGGCTTTCGCGTGTAATACAACCGGGTCGCTACCGCTCCCGGTTCCGACCTGATTTACGCCCTTTACCGCTTACCCCCATTCCCTTTACTCTCTTCCTCGATGTGGCGCACTCTCCGATACGTTTTCTATGCTTTTCTGGGCATCATCCTCGGTGGCGTTCTGTTCGAGGCATTGATGCTGCCGCGCGTGTCCGCGCTGCAGACGCAAAATCCGGCCACCACTTCTTTAATCCAGACGCGTATTCAACAGGCACAACGCAAGGGTGCCCAACCCCGACGCGTCCAGATCTGGGTGCCGCTGGACAAGATTTCGCCGCAGCTGCAACGGGCCGTCCTGGCAGGTGAAGACTCGAACTTTGCCACCCATCACGGGTTTGATTACGACGCGATTCAGCGTGCCTGGGATCAGGCGCAGAAAGACGCAGATAAAGAAGCACAAAAGGAAGGCGAGAACGATTCGTGGCTGCCTAACCTGCCGGATTTCAAACGCGGAGGCTCGACCATCTCGCAGCAGTTGGCAAAAAATTTATACCTTTCGAGCGAGCGCTCGTTTCTGCGCAAAGGGCAGGAAGCGCTCATTACTTACTTCATGGAACGCAGTCTTTCCAAGAAGCGCATCCTGGAAATCTATCTGAATGTGATTGAGTGGGGCGATGGCCTGTATGGTGTGGAAGCCGCTTCGCAATACTACTTTCATAAGCCCGCCGCGAATCTGAATGCCCGCGAGGGCGCGTTCCTCTCGGCAATAATCCCGGGGCCTCTCAACGCGCTCAATCCGCAGATCAATCCCAAACGCGTGGCGCGGCGTCAGCGAATTATTATGCGATTGATGCCGGGCGTGAAGATGCCGGCCTGAGTCTAAGTGCAACCAGTTTGGAGTGCGGCGCTTTGTCTTAGCGAGACCAAAGCGCCGTCAAGCCGCGCACTCCAAATGTCGAGCTACTTCCCTTCGTACGCGTCTTTCAACTTCTGAATGTTGAACTTCTTCGTTTTCATGACTTCGGCCATCACGCGATCCAGTTGTTCCTGATTTCCTTTGGCCCAGAACGCCTCGATAATCGTGGGCGTGATCTGCCAGGACAAGCCATACTTGTCTTTCACCCAGCCGCATTCAACTTCCTTGCCGCCATCGGCGGTAAGCTTCTCCCAGTAGGTGTCGACCTCTTCCTGCGTTTCGCAGTTCACCACCATCGAGATCGCTTCCGTGAATTTGAAAGTCGGTCCGCCGTTCAGCGCGGTGAATTGCTGACCGTCAAGCTCGAAACTCACCACCATCACCGACCCTTTCGGTCCGGGTCCAGTATCACCGTAACGGGCAACATGGTTGACCTTCGAATTCTTGAATATCGAGCAATAAAAGTTTGCCGCCTCTTCCGCCTGGGTGTCGTACCAAAGCATTGGCGTGATTCTCTGTTTCGCTTTGGGCCCTTCAGTAGTTCCCTGCGCGCTTGCAGTCGTACTCATAGTCTAAATTCTCCTTCGTGCCTGTCTTTCCAGCACAGTGGGATCCGAAGCTTGGAATTCACGTGACTTGAAGTCGCGGC